>Ga0123342_1001258_pt1 | contig 42573 bp, 27 predicted proteins | sample Turbeawhitnodule_FD_89960 | JGI IMG/M metagenome (GOLD analysis project Ga0123342, IMG submission 89960) | Root nodule microbial communities of legume samples collected from Mexico - Turtle bean Mexico white nodule | ecosystem: Host-associated > Plants > Roots > Nodule | place: Mexico: Nepantla...
AATTTTAATTATATTTTATATTTAAATTATAATTTTATTTTAAATAAAAATAATAATAATTTAAATATAAAATAAAAAGGTTAAGAAAGTAAATTGCAATTAATTAAATAAATATATATATATATATTATTTAGTAGATTGCAACTTTCTTCGCAATCCAGCGAAGAAAGTTTTGATGAAATTTTTTTTTCGATTTTCGTGTGATTTTATCTGTATGTACATTGATATTTAAGCATTCTTCACAAATAGTGAATCTTTCGTTTTCTTCGCTCTGAACCAAAGGGAGCCTTAAAGGACAACATTAAATCTTTAGAATTATAGTCAGTAGAAAAAATCTTAGCCCCAAATTAGAAGCTTCATAATTTAGGATAAACCCACTTAACTTTAAAGAAGCATATTTTATCCTTATATAAAGAAGCAAGGGAATTTTTTTTATGCTTTAAAGTATTCTTTAGTTTTTCTAAAACAATTATGTTATTTTGTTAATGTGTATTTTACTGGTTATTTTAATTTTTACATCCCTATCACTTACTTCATACATCTTGAGTGTATTGTAAAAGATTAATTATGTGACTTATAAGAGCACAACACTCTCTATATTCTTGTAACAGTTTAATTTGATGAAGCACTCGAAATTTCTTAGTCTTTATTCTTAATTTTTCGTAAAAAAATTAACCTGAAAGAAAAATGATTGTCCATGTGTTACTTAATACAAACTGTATAACTATATGTTTTGACAGATATTTCTTTTTCTTTTTATACTCATATTTCTCTTTTTTTAATCACGTTTAGTTTTTAAATACGGTTTTTTTTATAACTTCAATGAGGGATTTAGTTGTAGAATTTAGGATAAAGTGAATGTTTTATTGGTTGTTTTTTTTAGACTTTAGGGTTTAAGGGAAATGTTGAAAGAGTTTGATGAATGTAATGGTTTATCTTTAGGATTTTTTAAGTATATTATTTGTGAATTTAGTTATTTTTGAATTATATTGTGATTTGTATTGTTATAATTGGGGAAAAAAAGTATGATTAAATAGATTGAGATAAGAATGAAGTAATAACGTAAAATAAATTTTATTAAAAAAATTATTGTTTTGAATAAAAAAAGGAAAAGAGACTATCTATGAGACGATGTGTCACATGATGGTCTCCTTCTTTGTCTTTGAGGCCGTTGTGGAGACCCAGGTTCGGTTGGTTCTGGATCATCTTCTGTGAGTTGAGGTTGGTTCAGGTGAGGTGGAGTATCAAACCTCTATGAAGACAGTGGTGGTCGATAACAATGTGATGGCAAAAGTGGACAAAATGTTGATAGAAGTGTCATGGTGGAAATACCAAAGATGTTTGAAGTCGTAGAAAACATAATTTTCTGTGATGCAAAAGTGGTGAAACTTGACGGAAATTGTTGGTATGGAGGGTGGGAAAACATAGTATGATAGTTTATGACGTTCATAACCAAATTAAATGAATGGTGGTGTGATTGTGGCGAATTTCAAGCTCTTCATCTTTCTTATATTCATGTCATTATTGTTTGCTCCTATTTCATCTGCAACTAACGACATTTGTTCATCCAATTTTCTGTCTCTGAAGTATTTATAGACTTATGAGATACAATTTCATCTAATGTCGAATGAGGATTACTGGTCTACTTACACTAGACTGAATTTCATTCCAAACCCTCACATGAAACGAAAATAATCTGAAAGACTAATAACTAGACACACCCATAATAAATGGATGATTCAGATCGAAACAAACAAAAAAAATGCTCTTACTTTGCATAAATGAAGGGTACAATAGGAGCACAATATAAAAAATAACATGTCATTTATAAAAAAAAACTATTGTATTATGATAAATATATTTTGTTCTCTTATATTTCTTATTTAACATATTTACATGTAATTAAACTCATTCTTGTCATGACCAAATGTAGATAATACAGTAAACTTCAAATACTTATAATTAATGCACTATTAATATTTTTTAAAAAATCATTTTTTATATATATATAATTTTTGTGCACTGTAATTATAAACCCTAAACCCTTAACCTCCACTCTAACCCCTCAATTCTAACCTTAAAGGCTCATTTATCATATACCTTAACATTAATCTTAGCCACAAAATCTCAATCCCCATAATCAATTAACCCTAAAAACCTTGCGACTAAAGTCCAAATATTTTAAACTTTATCACTTCCTCAAATTCTCAACTTTTATTTTGAAACTTACGAGAGAGAAAACGTGCATAAGTGACACAACTATTTTTACACTGAAATCATGTCACCATGACATGACTTTAATTAAATATTAATTTAAAAATCAATCAAAGTTATCATTGGTTCTTACGACTTTAGTTCTATTACTTTTACACTAAAATTGTGTCATGATGAAATTGTGTGTTCTTAACACGACATTTCCATAATAAAATTATGTCAACAAAACATGACTTATCCCAAATTTTACATTTTAGTATTATAAATAATAAACTTTTTCTATCATTAAGACTAATCGTAATATACTAGGTCTCTAAATGTAAATATGAAACACTTATTCTAATAAGATTCAATTCAAAAGCACTAAAAAAACATCTTAAAAAAAATCTTAAAAGAGTTTTTTAAACCAATTTTTATTATTCCTACAATATTTTTTTTAGTCCCGCATTATTACATTTTTTTAAAAATCTAATATATAATTTTCAAGAAACTCAAAAAAAAAAAACTAAAACTTTTATTTAATTGTGTTTGAAATAAATTTTACTCAAGAATTGGTCTTATTCTATTTAAGAATTCCTATTTTTACTTTAAAGAAATTATTTCTTATGCAAAAAAAAAAATAAATCCTAAGTTAAAAGAAACTGAATATATCTCAAAACATCTCTTCAATGCATATTTCTTCGTTAAGAAACTAATTAAAAAATCATGGATTCTCTAAAAAATACATTAATTGAGACTTAAATAGGTTAATTCAGTCATAAAAAAACTTATAACTATATACTTTGATTGCATGATTATCATTATTCTCAAACATCTGAATCAAATAACCAATCTAATAACAGCGTTTCCAAGATGAACATACAAGAACCTCCTTGCATGGGGATAATGGAAGATTGGAGTAACATCGGCACCAACTGAAACTGGCTGTGTTGCCCGCTATCATTATTAAATCTCTGGAAGCAACCAATATCTTCCCAGACCAAACCAGGATGCCTTTTTCTTTAACAAAAACTGAAACAGCATCTTTGTTAATTGATATATACTAGCCTCTTTGAGATGTGATCACCAGTTCACGAACAATGGCAAGTCGCATGAACAAATATTCAATTGACAGCTCTCAAATTTCTTAAATATGAATTAAACTGCAAAACATTGCATGGGATTAACAAGACCATCTAAGGCATTTGAGTATTAATAAATTAAATCTCCCCAATGTGTATATGATTTTCAGAGTCACACAACTCAAACTGGTAATCCGAAATCAAATGACGTTATTCTAGAAAACAATCATCTCTCATTTGGCTTGTTTCTAAATTGGCCTTTAAAATGAATGTTAGTTCCTTAAGAAACTTGTTTGACACCAATATTACCTCCTCACTTCCAATGGCTTTTTCATTGAATGAAATAAAGACATAAGAACTTTGTTTCATATCCTTAATACAAAAAAAGGACACAACCAAAAAGACTAATAAATAAAGGGCAGGTGAACAGAAACCCAGAAACATGCCCTGATCTTGCCACCACTTATCAAAGTAAGTGCAACAGAAATTGGTCATGTCTTTGTTATATACAACATAAAAATACTGAGCACTTGAAGCAGATCAAGAAAGTTCAAATCCCGCATTTGAACTGATAGCATAGAGAAGCTTTGCCCTCAAGGTGCCTGGACGTTTGTATGTTGGAAGCTGTAATCATTGAGAAGTGGAAAATAAAAAGCATAAATAATTCAGATGTATGACAAATTGACAAGAGATTGCCTGAAAATGCCAACAATTTTGTCTTAAGTGATTCCATCACTAAATGGGCTTGGTTAGTTAGTGGACATCCAAATGTCCATACTTATTAATAAGAAACCTATTTATATTATATTTTGAAATGAGATTATGAAAAATTCAAGATTGTGATGTCATACTCATAAACAGCATAAAGATTTTGACTTTCATGTACCTCATGCCAAATCCCAAATACATTATTCATAAAACTTACAAACCCCCTGTGTTGGAGGCTCCTCACTTCGCAAATGCATCGAGGGAGGGTGATTATATGTAGCCTTCCCCCATTGCACAAGCAAAGAAGCTGTTTTTGGAATCCTCAAGTAACCAAGGCAAAACTTTACTTTTGTGTCAAAGTTCTTCCCCCTTATGCATAGATTTAAAATAAAATAAAAAAAACCTTGGGAATGTAGGATTCTATCATGCTAAATGTCTCTCCTAAGCGCAAAGTTAGGAATGTGTTTCGCTGTTACTATATTATATTAGTAGTACCTTAAGAGTATTGTAGCAGGTTGAAGCTGATGGAAGCCGATCTACATCTTGTCCTCCAATTGTTGCCCAAAGAGGAACATCACAAGCAACCTGTGTAAACAAATAGACATGAGTGCTAGCTAATCAATAAAATCAAGACGTTTTATCATTAAAAAATGCAAATTTTTTTATGGATTCTTCTAATAACTGGACCTTGATGTTGCATATGAGAGAACGAGAAAAACAGAAATCCTAGAAAACAAAGGCGAGTGGTACAAGATGCAGGCTTGAGTATCTCATAGCAAGCACTTAAAACAATAAATATCTGATGGAAAGCTACCTCATTCGTAACATCTAGGGCAACAAATTATTTTAGATTGCTGATTAGAATAGTTCAAGATGTTTTGCTTCCTAACTCAATTGTTGTGCTTAATATACTTTGCGTGAGCAACAGAAAAAATTCAAACATACCTTAATCATTAAAGAACACAGCAGAATGGGAACAGAGAGGAGTTAGTAGTATAAATGATTTTGAATGCCCATAAAACATAAAAGATTGAGAACATACCTTGTGGATGGTTAGTGGTGGCTGCAAGTATTTGAACCCAAGTAATGGAGCACGAGAACAACTAGTGACAAATTTAAGAAGCATACAACGCTCTTCAGGTTCAAAGCCTTTAATTACCTGTACACAATTGGCAGAAAGCAGAAAATGAATAAAGATAACTTAAAATTTGCCTACGCACAAATAGTATGAATAAACTCCTTAATAATTCATGAGGCTGAGAAAAATGGTCAAATGTCACATTTCGTAATCAACACGTAAAAAATCCAGAAAGTAGCTAATTTGTCCATGTGTCAAAGGGAAAGAGAGAGGATCTGTAGTTCAACCAAAAAAATGGAACCTAGAGCCCTTTCTAGGAGAGGGACAGAGGAATGGAAGACACCTGAAACTTTAACTTTGTAGGATTTACCTTATCTATAACCTACCGATCTTAAACATCAGAAAATTTAAAGAAATAACTTTGACTCTTGTCAAACATCAACATAGTAACACAGCGATTGTATCATTGAATGTATCTGACCTGTTTGAATTAATAGAAGAACAATTTGATTGTTTGCTTTGAAATAGAAAATAAAATTATCTTTTCCTGTGAAGTTTTCAGTAGCTCTACTCTACCCTCTTCTCGAAGAAAAACTAATGCACTAAAGTCCCTTAATTATTTTTGACAGTGCCATCCGTGGAATGGAATTATTAACACGTCAAGTCCAATTTACCCAAATTTATTGAAAAAAATAATATAATTAAGGAAACAATTTTTTTAGATCAAATCATTAATTCTTCCTTACAAGCAAAATCAGCAGGAAAAAAAAATCTACAAAATTTTCCAGGTATTAGTTATATGATCACCATGCAAAAAATTGGGTTTGATAATAGTAAATAAAGCAGAAGCAGTATCATCAACTTAAATAATTTGCTATGCGCGGACAGTTTTAATACAAAACAACTGGAAAAATATTCATGAGAACTGAATATATTTGAGTTAGGATCCATGTACCCATGGTGTAAAACTTAGTCAAATTACACTTTTAATAACTCTCTATAGAATACAAATTTAATCAATCCAACCGTTGAATTTTATTATATTATCTCAATGATCACATCTATAAAAAGAAGCTTATTGAGATGACAATACCTCCCAAAAAATCTTGATTGTCCGGCTTCCCTCGTTGTAACCACCAGTGTAACGAGTGTTATTTTTTAAATCATCAACATCAATATCATAATTGCCACCTGAAAGCAACTGCATTCCTGTATATCTAAGAAATCTTTCTGGTAAAATGAACTGACTAAAATAGATTTTTCACTATAAAAATATTTTTCACATTTGCTGTAGTTAGCGAGAAATGCCTCTTGATTTGGGGACTCTAATAGAGTATATTTGCCTTATTATATTCATTTGAACAAATTAAATAGCTACTTCAATACTGATACAGCAGACAATAACACAATGCAGAATTTTGTCATAAAAATGTCCTGCAGTAAACTTTAAGAAAACCATTTCAACACATTGAGAAAAAGAAGATACCTGATTAAATTCACTAGCATTGAATAACTTCAACCAGGATGGAGATATAAGATCAGTTAACCCTCTATAAAATGCATTTGAAAAGGGCAACATCTGCAATTTCAACAAATATATACCCATGATATAACAAGAATACAGAAGTGAATAACCTGCATTAAACTACATGAAATGATGGTAAAACCTGTTGGTTGAGTTTGTAGTCTGCCATTGCATGCATGTACTGCATCTTGTTCTCATTCGTCACAGAAATATCTTTGCCACCAGACTTCAGTTCAACCACATACCTTTTGCCCAATGATTCTTCAGTAACTGTGAAATCAAGACAGAGCTCCATGACATCACCATCATAATTCTGCATGAATGAGAATGTGAACCTTCCAGTAGAATGGTAAAATGCCAGAACACGTATACACAGTATCTACCAAAGTCAAACAAACTCAATCTAAATTTTAAAAACAATGATACAATAAAATGCAGAATGAAGAACATTACTGAAGTTTTAAGGATGTCATGAATAATACTTTTATTGTAGAGCTATATAACATCCAGTTACTACACCTAGCCAGCAAAAGACGTGAACTATTTCAGCAATATTCATATACAATATTATTTATGCTTTTAGTAGGATTGCAAATGGACCTGGTTTGTCTACTGAAGAAGAAAAACTGTAGGGGTTAAGCCATCACCAAACCAAGTTCAAATTTAAAAAACATGGATCCTAATATAAACCAATGAATCGTTTTGAATGTCCTGAATTCTGATTAGTTTTGACAAAATATTATACGAACGAGAGCAAAACAACATGGATTTTTCTCATGGTTTACCTTGACATACATAAGATTTCGGTATAACTCTGGATCAAGTGTTGATAATTCAACAAGAAAACTATATCGTCCCAAAAGCTTTTGTACAAAAACATGGGAGAAAGAGTAATCGAGTAATATCCCTTCATATAGAGCTTTACCGACTACTCTTCCAAGGAATTCAATCATCTGAAGACCATTCTCCAAATATCTGGCAGATGCAGTTGGAATTAGAAGCCTGTCTGAAGTTGAGGTTTGGGAAAAGAGACCATATCTAAGACAAAAGGAAGAGGTGTCAGTTTTTGTTAAAGTCAATCCTTAAAGAGGCAATAACCAAGAAAAAAAATCAAGAAAGTCTGGAATAGTTTGTCAAACTTACTCAGGAGCAAATGCTGCTTTTGACAAGTCAGTTAGAAACTCTTTAGATAATCCACCATAGTCCAGGCCAGCCTCAAGAAGACCGCATTCACTAACAAATGATACATGGATGGATGACTTCAACCTTGACCCAAGGGAATTTAATTGCCGAAATCCATCTTCAACAATATGACCCCGGCGTACTACAATCTCAATGGCTCGTGAACCAGGTTCAGAAATTTCACCAGCCATTTTTCGAGATGCTTTATCCATCTTGATGAATTCACGAAACATCTCAACTCTATTGCAGTGATAAAATAGATGAGTTCTTTCTATAATCTATAGTAGACCATATAATGTCTTACACTCAACAAATGACATGATTTTGAAGACAAGTTGCAATCAAATATCCCATCCCATCTGAACTCAGTTACTCTACTTTTCCAATTTATTTTATTTAGTTATGTCTTTCTAATGCGTATCATATAGTGTATAATTGATAAATAAATACAACCACTCATGTAATAAAATATCCACTATTTCATAATATAAATGAGTAATATTATTTCAAAATGATTTTCATAGCATATCAAATTTAAGATAGTTTGAAAGATAAAGAGATATTATCAATAATCTTCTAGGGTGTACTCAGTTTAAAGATTTTTCATTTGATCAGCCAACAGTAGAGGGAACAAAATATAATATATGAATGTACCTTGAACAGTTAAGTTAGTTTACATAGGCCAGGTGACTAGACAACCAAATTAAGATTATCTTTTTATGTAACTTGTAATTTCGGCTCAAATGATAAAATTTAAGAAATCAATTCATTTTGGCTACAACACAGATCATCTAGCTCTTTACTTATACCTTATCCTTCAAAGGAATCAATTGAATGCAACAACTGAAATGTCATAAGATATAAAGAACAGAATAGCATAACTAGATAAAACATTTATCAGTCTTCTTAATGGTCATGGAATTAGTTACCTCTCCTCAAAAGGGAAAACGTGAGGAACAATAGTGACAACAGAACCAGCACTCAGCGAAGCGGATGAATCATCATATCTCAGGTTGGCAGCTAAAGCTTCATGAGTTCTGGCAGCAACAGCAATTGGTGGCCGGCTTTTTCTAGCAGGAGAAAGCCACAAAGCAGGAGGACAAAATGGGTGTCTGCAATCCCTTTCATACAGTAAATGTAAGCATCTGACAGCACAGTCCATTAGGGGCTTATTATGATGACCACCAACATGGGACAAGCCATTATAAACCAAGGTATTGAGCATAGACGCTATTCTTCTTTGCTGCTCTATTTGGAATGGAACCTAGAAACATTATATTGCTAAAAGTTAGTTTGAAAATGTGAATTAACTCATACAAGAAGGAAGGGGACAAGGAGCAACAGATCAGTTACCTGTTTCTCATAGAACTCTATGTCATCAAGAACTAAAAGCAGGTGAGAATAGGTCGCACAGAAAAGATGAAGCATAGAAAACATATCCTTTGGAATGCCTTGCGGCCCATTCCTCATAGGTTCTATGTCCCATACGTCTGATGAATCCCCATTCACTCTGCTAGACTCAGTGTGATTGTCAATAAAATTAGTGCAATCTGTTGCTGCTTGTGACTTACCCGTAAATCTATGAAGTACATTGACCCACTTATTAGGTCCATCTTTACTGACTTGTTTTGGCATCTTCTCAAAGACTTTATGTTTGCTGTTTTCACTTGTGTAATTATCAGAATTATGTTTGTCTCCAGAAAAAAAGGAACCCTCCAGTACACTCCACAATCTCACAAGAAATCCAGGAGTGAATGATAGCATGTTGAGAACTGATAATGAGCCACGAATTGGACTCAAGACTGAAAATATTCTAAGTAAATTAGAATAAAAAAGTGCAATATCACACAATTCAAGGTTTCCCAGACATTCCAGGCTACTTGAGAGCACAGTCGCAGCCTTGTTATTGGAATCTCTATCAATTGATGCCAAAAGAATTTTGAGATGCCACTGCTGACAAATAGGCCTAAATTGATCCATGTATGACAATATTAAGGATTCATCGGTTGCTTCACCCTCATGCTGAACTGCATCAATTGACTGTGTTGAATTTTCAACATCAGTTTGAAGGGCTTTCTTTTTCTTTCTGACCCATCCAATATTATCAAGACAAGCCAGCAGAGCCTCTGATAGAGTAATAACAACATGGACATACAATCCATGGTCTAAACCTTGATTGAAGGATTCATTCTCATTCACTGTTGCTAAGCAGATGATGTTAGCGAGGGCCCAACCAACTGGTGGAATAGCCTTGAAAGAGACAGGAATCTCTGATTTGATGAACCCTGACATCTCCATCAAAACTTTCTCTTTCAAAATCTGTCATTGCCTGTCAGAGTTTAATCAGTTCTGATATGTTTAAATCCTAAATCATAGACTATGAAGTCATATGATCTTATTGACTTGAGTTGAAAGCTAAAGGAAGGCATATTCAAGAATAAAGTTCAAAATCTAATAAATTAAGGCTCGTTATTTTTAATTCCATCTGTCACAGGAAAGCAGCATCTAAATATATACAAGGGAAATTTTTTCTTCACCGTCAATAATATAAAATATGCATTTAGGTAAAAAAAATATAATTTATTTTATAATTAAGGGTAAAAAATTCACCTTTCAATGATTACTTTTTCACTTTTATAGAAAAATATATAGTGTTTTCAGTTAGAAATATTATATCTATATATTACTGCATATAAATAGTGAAAAATAATTAGATGGAAGAAAATTTAGCTTTAAAGCAAGAAAGATCCATCTTTGATTTTGCAAGCATACAACTACAACATCAAACAATATGTATGCATAGAGAAGCCCAATGTGCCCGCACAATCATCAACTCAGTAGGTTGAAAGTTTTTGCACTAGTTTAATTAAATTATACATGTGTTACAATAGAGTTATTCAAACAGAATAAAGAACAATTAAAGAGACCAAGTTGTCACTGAAATAAAAAAGCAGACCAATAATTTAGCAGGTGAAATTGTTCTACTTTAAGATGCTTACCAATAGAGTCTGGAAGCATGGAAACAAAATAGATTTGTGCTTTAAGGCTGGTAGAAGAACAAGGGGGAGACGTTGCACTAGCCAAGGTATAGTCAGCAGAGAAACAATATACTGCTCAGCAGCATTGTTGAAATCCAGCATATGAGGCGCTTCTGCATCATAGTTTGTCAGATAAAAAGGCCGTACAGCTAAAGTTATTGCACTTGCAGTAATGAAAAAAATTTCATCTGCCTGGGTGATGGTCTTTGACTGAGAAGAATGATTTTCTAATGCACTAATATATCTGCCAATAGACACATAACAACCACTTTTATCACCGCCCATGAACTGAATTAAATCTTTCACTGCTAAATCTGCATCAAAGTGGTTGTTATTTGTAATTCCTTTCCATCCTTTCAGGTCAGTTAACATTACAAGAACACGCATAGATAGAGATGTAACAATAGTAATATCTTGGGCCCCCGAAGGACATTCACTGAACTCTGAAAGAATAAGAAAACTAAGAGAAGTCAGCTTGCGTGCCTGGTATCTCCACATTCTTCTTTCTTCAGTTGTACCAATTGCCAGAAAGCAAAAGTTCAGCTTTGAATCTAACCAAAGATAAATATAGACCCATTAGTAATGTATTAAGTATGTTAAACAAAAAGAAAAAGGGGGAGTGATGAGGGTGGGGCGGGGACAGCTCTTTTGAACTCTCAAAACTAAGGAAAACAGCGCAACAAAAAGTATCTTGGCATTCATTATTTCATATAATCTCTTGTCATGAAATTAAAATAAACTGACTTGTATAATCTGAAAGTGAACTTCAAATCCAATTAAATAACATCCAAATAAGAGGATATACCAGAAGATTTCAGGCTTTCCAGTACAATTGTAAAGCACAGTTTCATAGAACCTATTCTCTTGCAGTGGACCTTTTCATGTTGAGTGGAGATACGGGTAATGAAGAACAGAAATGGTCTCAACAAATTGTTTGAAATCCAATTTGCTGTCATCAGACCAGTATAATGATTCACTGCCATCTCCCACTCTTGCTGAAGTTGCAGAGAAACTGTCTTTGTTACCTTGAAGCGCCTCCATACTCTCTATTAACATCCAAAAAATAGCCATTATTTCTCCATTTTGATACAAACAGAAGCCACAAATGAAAACTATAATGTACTAACAAATTGCAGTTCCAACTTTCTAGTGTTCTGTTTATAACAAAGTACACCTCAAGTACACATTTTTTTGTTTTCAATGATTCTAAGTTTATCAGCTTCATGTGTTGAACAAAACAATACCAAGCATTGTTAAGAGCATCAAGTAAAATATCCTAAGAAAACTTGAATATAGCGTTTCACTTTGTAACCCAATGCTTCTATAAGCAGTCAAGAAATGACACTGATGAATAACAGCTCACAAACAAAAAATTTGGCATCAAAGGGAAGTAGCAAGGCAACACTGACTCCATTTTGATGTCTATGGAAAGTAAGATGTTGTGATCATATAGGGTGATCCAGAACCAGAACTCATGGCCAAGAGATCACATCAAGCTAAAAAATTTCCACTGGACCGAGGCTCATTAAGAAACAATGGAAACTTCTAAATGGTAGGCATGTTGTAATAGAGTATATCACTAAGATTCTATCATTCCTCCCTATACTTGCCTAATAGTTTTCCGTTGTGAAAGACAGTTGTTACATACAGTTGCTATACAGCTAATTATTTTTACTCCTTTACGAGATCTCTAACTCACAGTTGAGGCTCGCTCATCTACAAATATGAGAAACCACAGCTATGTCAAAAAGAGAAGAATAATAGTTTCACAGATTCATTTTTTTTTGTTCTCAACCTTAGAGTTTTCTTTTCTCTCTCAATTTTCTCTTCTCGTAAACTTGTAATCATAATGTGTCAAACCAGTATCAGTGTCAGACATTGCATTAACACTTTGATTACTTCTAGTTGTCTTTTTTATAATTTCACTTCGCTATAAAATTGAGTACAATAACAACTAGATAAAATTTTAGCATTTTATTATGTCTACAATGATCCATACTCGTTCAAAACACGAATTCTCTCTCTTTTGTATAAGATTTTATTTATACTAATTTAACATTATTTTTGTACAAGTCATATGTATCCTCTGCACAAGACAATTTTGTTTGAATGAGATAAAGACCATTTTAAACTTCTCCCTCCGAATATTTAATATCATTGGTTACCTAGGTTTCGAATTTAAAACCACTAAATTAATTTTATGCATGCTGTAAGTTTGCAATGCCACAATTTACCGTATTCCCGCGCCCAAGTGGTGTGGTAATTTTAAAAATGAGAGAAAATGGAAAAAACCTGAATGAAGAGAGCAGCAGCAGCAGCTCGTTTTGCATAATTGCGAAGTTCTCTTTCCTGAGAGACCTTCTGAAGAAGGGCGTCTCGCGTTATCTCCTTCGCACTTGCTCCTCTCAACGACACCTTAACGGCGAAAATTAACAAAACCTCCATAATCAGAACACCGAGTAATGATCAAAATCGAATTACTTGAATAACTGACCGCGGAGGAAAATCGAGCGCAGTATTCATGCGAAATTAAAGAACGAGATTGATTAATTGATTGATTGCAGGTAAGAAGAGTGAGTGAGTACCTACCTGCTGCTTACGAGGTGCGTCCATGGAAATCACTAATAGAGCTCAGCCTCGATTCTCAATTCCCTTTCTTTCCCTTTTCCATCGCCCTCTTTTTCTTTGCTTAACTTATTTCGGTGTCAAAAAACAAATCCAAACAAGAAGTTTGTTTTAAGTTTCCTCGTCACGAAGTCGACAGCTGATTTTCTTTTTATTTTGTGATTTGTGAAAACATGTGTACTATCCGGGCTGTTAAGGTAAATGTGGAAATAGTTGTTACATTCTAGTAAGATATGAGAGATTTTTTATTTTTTAGTTACATGAAAAAACGTAAGATATTAGTGGTTTTTTTTATTTTTTAGTTATATGGAGATAAAAAAATAAAAAAATATTAATTGATAAAAAAATATTTATGTGATTTTTATTCTTTATAAGTTATATTATTATTTTTTTAAACTTGTTATGATATTATTAAGAAGATAAAAAATAACATGATTGTTATTATTTAATTTCTTTTGTGATATTATTTTTATAAAAAATTCTATAAATAAAAGATGACAAAAAACAAAATAAATATTTATTTTATACTCTAATTCGATGATTGTAAAATAAAAGATGTATATTTTTTTATATTTTATATATATAAAAAAAAATGAGTAGATCCTAGAAGTGTTGGTTGCTGGTGAGAGAAATCGTAAATATATGACAGGGTGTGTGTTTACGCGCGAAGGATGGAGAGTGGAAATTGCAGTTGCAACACAAGATATGGTATTGCTACCGGTGGGGATAGGTGGCACCCAAGCCTCCACTGCAAATCCTTCAAGTCTTCTTCTTCCCTTTCCCTCAAACCACCATCCTCCAAACCTTTTTCCCTCTCTTTCCGCCGCAACCTCCGCCATGTCACACACTACCTACCGCCGGACTCCGACTCCCTCGTCCACGCACTCCACGTCTCCTCCCGCGCTGCCGACACCCAACTCGTCAAGACCGTTCACGCCACGCTGCTTAAACTCCACGAACACGACACACGCCTTTTCAACGCCCTCATCTCCGCTTACCTCAAACTCCGCCTCTTCCCTCACGCGCTCCGTCTCTTCCTCTCCCTCCCTTCACCCAACGCCGTCTCATACACCACCCTCATCTCCGCCCTATCCAAGTGGCCCCACCACGAGCGCCATGCGCTCAAGCTCTTCCTCCGAATGACGCGCTCCCACCTCATCCCCAACTCGTACACATACGTCGCCGTTTTAACTGCCTGCACAAGAATCCTCCACTTCCAGTTGGGCCTCCAGGTCCACGCTGCCGCTCTCAAAACGGCTCATTTCGATTCCACCTTCGTCGCAAACGCCCTCGTCTCTCTCTACGCCAAACACGCCCCTTTCCACGTTGCGCTTAAACTCTTCAGCCAAACACGCCAGAGGGACCTTGCTTCGTGGAACACTATTATCTCTGCTGCGGTGCAGGAATCCATGTACGACACTGCGTTTCAGTTATTCCATGACATGCAGACGACGGATGCGTTTCAAGTCGATGATTTCACCTTGTCGATACTTCTGTCTGCGTGTGCGTCTTTTGTGGAAGGTCAGCAAGTTCACGCGCACGCTGTTAAATTAGGGTTGGAAACTAGTTTGAACGTTGGGAATGGACTCACTGGGTTTTATACTAACTTTGGAACCCTTGAGGATGTGGAGTGGTTGTTTGAGGAGATGAAAGTGAGGGATGTTATAACTTGGACTCAGATGGTGACCGTGTATATGGAGTTTGGGTTGGTGGATTTGGCTCTGAAGGTGTTTGATGAAATGCCCGAGAAGAATTCTGTGTCTTATAACACCGTTTTGTCTGGATTTTGTCAAAACGAGGAAGGCTTAGAGGCGCTGAAGTTGTTCGTCAAAATGGTGGAGGAGGGTTTGGAGTTGACGGATTTTAGTTTGACTAGTGGAGTAAATGCTTGTGGACTGCTTGGTGATCCCAGGGTCAGCAAGCAGGTTCATGGGTTTACCGTGAAGTTTGGGTTTGGATCAAATGCCTGTATTGAAGCGGCATTGCTTGACATGTACACGAGGTGTGGGAGCATGGTGGATGCGGAGAAGATGTTTCTGAGATGGGAGGTGGAGCAGTTTAGCTCTGTGTCTTGGACAGCCATGATATGTGGCTATGCTCGAAACGGGCGGCCAGAGGAGGCCATTTCTCTTTTCCACGTTGGTCGATCGAATGAAAAGGTGATTATGGATGAAGTTGTGGTGACTTCGATGCTTGGTATTTGTGGAACTGTTGGCCATCATGATATGGGTAAACAAATTCACGGTCATGTTGTTAAATGTGGCTTGGGATCTAATTTGCAAGTCGGAAATGCACTTCTTAGCATGTATTTTAAGTGTGGGAACGTGGATGATGCGATGAAGTTGTTTCATGATATGGCTTATACAGATATAGTTACATGGAATACTTTAATCTCGGGAAATCTTATACACAGACAGGGGAACAGAGCATTGGAAGTATGGGTGGAAATGCAAGAGAAGAACATAAAGCCTGACCAAGTTACATTTGTTTTGATAATTTCAGCTTACAGGCAAACTAACTCAAATTTCGTTGATGATTGTCGTAGTTTGTTTAACTCGATGAGAACTGTTTATCAAGTTGAGCCCACATCCTTGCATTATGCTTCCTTCATCAGTGTTTTGGGTCACTGGGGTTTTCTGCAAGAAGCATTAGAAACTATCAATAAAATGCCTTTCCAGCCTTCTGCTCTTGTTTGGCGCGCTTTGCTGGACGCTTGCAAACAGCATCAGAATAATATCATTGGAAGATGGGCTGCTCAGAATATTCTTTCCTTCGAACCTAAAGATCCTTCAACGTTTATACTTGTTTCAAATCTGTATTCTGCTTCTGGGAGATGGGACCGCTCCGAAATGGTCAGGGACGAGATGAGACAAAAGGGGATTCGCAAACACCCAGCTCAAAGTTGGATCATTTCTGAGAAGAAAATACATACATTTTATCCGAGAGATAGATCACATCCTCGGGAGAAAGACATATACAGTGGTTTGGAAATTCTGATCTTGGAGTGCCTAAAAGTTGGATATGAACCTGACACAAGCTTTGTTCTCCATGAAGTAGAGGAGCATCACAAGGAAATTTTTCTATTCCATCACAGTGCTAAACTGGCAGCAACTTACGGGATACTGATGACCAAGCCTGGAAAGCCCGTTCGAATTGTAAAGAACATCCTTCTTTGTGGGGACTGCCATACATTTTTAAAATATGCATCAATTGTCACGAAAAAAGATATATTTCTGAGAGATTCTTCTGGATTTCATTGTTTCTCCGGTGGCCAGTGCTCGTGTAAAGACTGCTGGTGAAACGCTGGTTCTTGTAGCCGGTCGTGATTTATATCAGTGGTCTTTGCTAATTTTGTTAGTTATAGGATAGCAATGTTAGATAAGAGTTGTATGAGAGATTTTTCTGTAGATGTTACTACGAATTTGGTGGAACCAATCATCTAAGGAGAAAATGAGTAAAACAGCAAGAGGAAGTGGAAGAAAGATTCTCCTTTTAGAAATGTTTCTGTAAAAAATTTAGGGGTTAGAACTGCACAGTTTCATCTGAACAAAGATGTATTTTGTGAGTTTATTGATAACCTTCGCTGTCTGGGATCTAACACGGTCAAGTATTTACCAACTCAGCTTGGTATTTTGTCGGAGTTTTGACTATTGAAATATTTACTCCAACTACATAAATTTTTAATGTTAGATGACTTTTTTATTGTATGAGAACAGCATCTCCTTTTTTCCTCGAAGGTTACACTTGATGCAATATAATAGTTTGATTTGGCATTATTTACAATTTTTTGGGAGATAAACACCTTTTATCTCAACCAACAACATTTTCAATCACTTCGTCTCTTGTACCAATTTAATAGATAAATGCAATTTTTTTTATAACTCAAATAATATTATTCGTTATTTTATAATAATTTCACTATATCTAAATAAAGGTTAATTTTTTCACATGACTTTCGTAAAATTAATCAATCCTTTTTTCAACAAAAATACTTATGTTTTAACATATTTATTTTCATCATTAATCCCAACAAACATCAATGTTAGATGTCTACCCAGTTCATCAAGGTGCTTATATAAAAAACGAAGTTCATCGGGATACTACTCGAGCCCAAATGATGGATATAGTGAGAAAAATTACCCTAATTTGGTTTTGGGCTTGATGTCTGTGAAAGAGAGTTGGAAGCATAGAATTCTAAGGTCATTGCTTTCTGCATCCAATTGCACCCTGCAAATTTAAAATTCTAAGTTTGTTCTTGTGGTATTAAATGACAGCAGAGGGGATTGTTTGTTTTGCTCATGTGTTGTTGTGACTTCTTTGAGTATTTCACACTTGGTGGTGTTTGGTGGTGATGTTTAAAGTGTAGTGTGGATATTCATTTTCTGAATTTGTGATGAAGTGAAGATGGTGAAGGGAGGGAAACTAACTTTGTTGTTTCGTCCAACATGGGTCAACCATCTAGTGCATGACTCCAACAGTGGATATATGTTATTCAATGACATATTGTCCTGCCCACGAATAGACCTTTTATAAATGAGATTCAAATTCCTCCGGTACATTTTGAAAAAGTGTTCTTATGTGCATGTTTGTTACAATTTAAAAACATTATTTTCATAATTATATGAAAACAAATGTAATTTTTACAAATTAATAATGTATTTATTTATAAAAGTGTGACATAACCACCTCAATATTTCGTTTGGACAAAGTTGACGTTTTCTAGTTAGTTATACATGTGCATCAATGCGGAAGTCTTCATGAATATCCATCACCATCCACAAATTATTTAAGAGTCTCAAGTACAACACATTGATTGGTGTCACACTTTTATTAGCAAAAAATTGTGTTTTCCAATAAGATACAACGAAAAAATCCTTATAGCACAATCTATCTCTAGTGAACACAACACTCCTCGTACCTCTCGAAGCCAAGTCAACCTCACGTATGCACCACGACAATGCCTTATCTTTGTCATGGCATTACCCATGTCCATACCTAACAACTCAACCAACATTGTTGTAGTCGCAGTTGAATCCAACGTGGTGTGTGTGCAAAACTATCCCACACCAGGGATATAAAGCAATGTCAACGCTTTGTTCAAGGTGATCATCATCTCACTAATAAGAAGGTGAAAATTATTGGTGTCTTAGTGTCATCTCTCCACAAAGTCAAATATCAACCACTTATCAGTGGTCTTATAATTATTATTGCACAATGACAATAACTTAGAGTTAAGCACCGCAACCTCGATATGCCAATAAAGGGTCCCAAGTTTATTTAACTTTCAAGACCAACTTCATTTTCCCTCAATCCTAACAGAAAAAAATATGGGTGTTTGTAAGTACAAACAATTCCACAAATCCAAATATCACAATTAAGTGCAGTCTTTGTTTCTTACCTCACCCTCCCACTAACAAACGTATCAACATGTCTTCCAAAAAATCCATCATAGTATCAAGTCTTCTTATAGGTGCAACTATTACATTATCATCACTAGCTAGCATGAACAACTGGTACACAATCTTTCCTGCAGATCAACTCTATCTATCAACACCTCGAGAGACAATACCTCTTATCCTAGTCATATATGTGCATATTAAATAAATCATATATTATTCAAATTTATTATTTCATAAATTAAATTAGAAGGAAATTTTAATACATATATTTTTCAAAATAAAAATTCATTTTGGATTGCTCAAATTCATAATGTATTTTTCTAAAATTGAATACATTCTGGATTGTGCAATCTGAAATGCATTTCTAGATCCAAAATGTCTTTCAGGTTGTGTAATCCATAATTTATTCGTTTTCCATAATGTATTCAAGTTTTGAAAAAATACATTCTTAATCAATCCAAAATACATTTATGGATATGAAAATGTCTTATGAATTGTGAAATAAACAATTTATTAAATATTTGAAAAGTACATTTTGGATTGTGTAATTAGAGACTTTCCTGAAGAACCAATCCAAAATGAAATTAAACAACAGTAAATGTTTTTTTTTTTCAAAAACAAACTTCTGCAACGATAACATTAGCGTGATGGGATAACATATGGCAAAGGTGGTTCTTAACAACAAACAATGGGTCCCAGCGATGGGTTTGGAACACTTGAAGCAAAGGAAGCAGCAAAAGGTGCACAATGACAAGTGGATAATAAGTGAAAATGAAGAAAAAAATAGGATAAAAATATATATTTGATTAAGAATATTTTGGTCTTTTAACCACCCGTGGGAGTGCACATGAAAACTATGTAATTATGTTGTGCAGAAATAAATAACTTTAAATAAATGTATGTCAATCAATAGGAACAAGTAGCAACATTTTTCCCACTTCTTTTTCCTACACCACATGATTTCTTTATTTATGCACCTCCATTACTGTGAAAATTCTAAATTTTCCATGTAATTTATTTTCAAATTATATAGTTTGAAATATATTTTGAGATTGTGTAATTTTAAAATGAATTTTATGTAATTTGGAAATTCATTCTATATCACACATTCCAAAAATATATTATGAATTATATAATCAAAATTTCAGAATTATATTTATAGATTGTCCAGTGTGAAAATAGTTTACAAATTCTTTGGAAGTCAAAATTATAATTATAGATTACACAATGCATAGTCTTTCTAGTGGGATGATGTTCTTGTGCAATTTGGAGGACAATTTATTATAAGTACAAATTAGACTATTTTCGTCAAAATCGTATGATTCTTAAACTCACTTTAACGTAAGTTATTGTTCCCAATTGCGACTTCTTGTTTGCATAATCCAAATATAACTTGAAAATAATGTCACCTCCACAACTGATCAAATCCTTTGAAAAAAAACGAAAAATTACCCAAAAAGATTTAACTAATTTCAAATACCTACAAAACTTTCACTTCCAGATATATTCTTTACTGAATTCAATATCGAAAGCAATAGTTCGCAAATAAGGACACACATTAAGGACAATGATAAATATTTTGGAGTTTGAATGAATTATAAAACAAAAAAGGGGAAAATAGGCATTTTAAAAAAATAGGGGTGAAGGAAAATACGGAATTTTGGACTTTTTGTTTTTGACAAAAATATCTTTCCTGAAAAATAGTTTTCAGAATATATTTTAGAAAAAAAAATGGTTTTAGATTTTGCAAGTTTACTGAAATTTTAATGTTCATAAATCATAATACATTTCTATTGTCAAAAAATAAAATTAAAATGTGGTTCTATATTTTGCAGGTTTCCTAATATTTTAATTTTCATAATACACTTCTATTGTAAAAAAAAGTAAAAATATGGTTTTAAATTTTGCACGTTCTTAATATTCTAATATTCGATCACTACAAACTCAACCACTTCCACCAATCACTTTTTGTAATCATGGTCAGAGTTGATTTAATGATATTTTGTTTTATTTACGGGTTTTCTTTTGTTCTATCTTTAAGCTAATATTTCTTATCCTTTTTTGCTAGAGTTTTGTATTTGGAATTTTTTTTCTCCTTCCTTAAGAAAATAAAAATATACATTTTAGAAAGTCTTAATTCATTTCTAATTATTTCATTAATTTGAGTATTTTGAATTATTGTTGTTAAAAAAATTGTTCTATACTGATTATCCCACTCAACTGAGTCATAATAGCGTTGAATTGAATAATCAAAGTAAGCAATTGATATTCTTTGTGACTAATCCTTATTTTCTTACATTACCACAGTGTTATTTGTAAACTACATGACTATGAATTAAAATAAAATCCAAATCATATAGTAAAATAAAAGTTATGACGAATGGTGTTACGTTTAATTTTCCCTCAACCTGTGAATTGAACACGAGAAATGGGCATGCCTCACCCTCATCCACCTCTCCTTATCCTCTTCACAAGAAACATTACGCATGTTTAGTGTTCACCACATCACACCATTAAAGAACAATCTTAGCCAAACAATGCTTGTTAACGTTAACATGTGAGAAATATTAGGTTATCTGGCTGTTGCTTCGTGTTGCTGTTCAATTTTGGGACCTATATTTTTTTTTTCTTCAATTTGTTGGTTTCAGATCTACTTTTGTTTTGTATATTTAATAATACAAGGGTCAACAATAAGATTCGTAGCATTTGTTTAAGAAATGGTGAGAATAGAAAATAGTTTTTGTTTTTTTAAGAGATTTCGGTGCCCTTGCGTTAAGGATTGGAATATAAATGAACTGAGTGAACAACACGCTATTTTTGTCTTTTAAATTTATTTTATGCGTTTTTTAGAAAGATTGTGGTGCTTTTTGGTTCGTAAGTTACAGCAGGTTACATAACTTTTAGGTAGATTGATTTAATTGGACAAATTTTAATACTTAAATTATTTAAAAACCATATCTCAAAAAGGAAAATTTAATTTAAATTTAAAAATATTTTTAAAAAATATTTAGCGTAATCCCAAAAACTACAATTCAACGAGTATAAAAGTGTATGAAATAAAGAAATTTCTTTATTTTTTAATATATGTTTAAGGGAAAAAATAGTATTAAGTAAAATTTAAGTTTATTTTAACTTTACAAAATCGAGATGAAAATTTATTAACTCTGAAACTATATATTTATAAATCATCCAATAGAACTAACATATTTTTTATAAAACAGATTCTAAAAATAATTTTAATATCAAATTAAAAAATGAAATTTAAATTTAAATCAATCTTATAAAGTTTCACACCAACTTATTTATTATAAAATATCTTATTTTTATTGAACATGTGATATTAAAAAAAACACATATAATATGATTGAGAGATATAAATTTATAATAATTATAAATAAAAAGGTTGAATAATTATAATAATTTAATTTAGTTATATAATATATAAATAAATAATTAAAGTGTGTATTAAAAAATAAACAGTATTATCTATTAAAACAATTGCATTAAGTGTATGATTATTCGATAAAAATACTAGATTAGTACATGTAGAGAATGTAATAAAAGGTTTGGGAGTGGTAGTGCCTTAAGTAGAAGTTCTTTATGACCACTCAAATTACATGATTTGGAAATCGACATCGTCGTGGTGCGGCCTATTAAAATAGGGTTCATTGATGTTTTATTATAGTATGATGTAAAAGATAAATGCACGTTTACATTTAGCAATGTATTTTAAAACTTTTTCTTAAAAGGTCATTTACCTCATGTTTCTGTTCTCTTTTAAACTCTGAAGAGAGATTGTAATTTGCACAACACCAAATTTAGAAAAAATCCAAAGCATATTTATAGCAAACCTCATCCATTAACACCTATGTTGTAACAAAATAATGTCATTTTACAGCCTCTAAAACAAGACAAGCTACAGTATCTGGTTGTGCTTCAGTTGGATTTAAAAAAAAAAAAAAAACTGTTACCATTTTGGGACATTTTTTCCCTTTTTTTTATCACAAATTAGACTAAGGTTTCTACTCACCAAAATAAAGATGGTGAATTTCTCAACTATGGATATTAAAATTAAAAAAAAAATGTAAAACTGTAAAAGTGTGTCATCATGCTTGACCTCTAACCCCCGTTGATGAAATAAATGGGAGGTGGCATGCATCAGAGTTATGACTTATGAACTTCTAATAAATTACCTTTTTCTCCTTTTTTTTTTTTTTAGTCTTCTGCTTTTTTACTCTCAATTATTACTATCCATATTATATTTATTTTTTTGGACTTTTGTTCTTGCCAATCATTACTTCCAGTTAGGAGCTGTTTAATTTACAAAACATTACATTTTGAAAAACTGCTATAAAATATTAAAAATTAAACTTTACATAAAATCTATATGCAAACATTATTTTAAAAGAAAACAAATCCTCCATTTTCCTAAAGATATCACATATTTATAATAAAATATTATTTTCATATTTCAATGAAATGAAAAATACCTTTAAGAAAAATAGGAAAACAATAAAAATAACTCAACACGTGCATAGAATTTAAACGAGTCATGAAATTAAAATTAAATAGTATTGTGAGTAACCTAACAATAATAATCTTAATAATTGTGTAAAAGCGTGATTCAACTAAAGAAGTTTTTCTGACGGAGTTTATTCAACTAAAAACACTGTTTTTTTCTTTCCATAATACTTTATTTTGTCATTTGTGTACTAATTTTTGACATACGAACATATACTATCCTATATACATGAAGATGAAATTAATAAACAACTGTTATACACTGTTTTTAGTCTGCTACACGGTTTATTCACTGTTTTTAGTGTGCTACACTGTTTTTAGTGTGCTCCACAGGTTATTAATCACAAATTATGCGTTTTATAATATTGATTAAATTATAATTTTGATATTTTCACTTTTATTCATACTTTTAGCCTATTTTTTATTTTGGACTCTCTAATTAAACCGAACAACCTTAATTTACTCTTTAATTTTTTTTTATTTGTATTAAAATAAGGGAAGAATAATAATATATTGTATTAAATTAGAAATAAGATATCAGGTCCGTATAGTCTAATATTATACTCATATATTTCTGATCCAAACGACACGTTTGAAGCGAATCGAAGTAACAAAACGACACGTGTGGATTAAAACACCTGGGTTGGAGAATGGGAAGAAAATAAAGAGGTGATTAATAAGTGGATCGGTGAGTTGTTGGTAAGAGGCATAAAAAAGAGGGGTAAAAGCGGAAATGCAAAATGTTGCATGCAAAAACTCAGATTTTGAGGGCAAAGTGTGAGGACGCTTGGCCTGAGATCGAACCCATTTATTACCAACACTTCAACGTCATATTCTTCACTCTCAGTCTCTGCCACCAAAACCAAAACTCTTCTAATCTCAACCCTCTTTTTCTCTCTTTCTTTCTTTCTTTCTTTCTTCACAAACAAAACACAACCATGTGTTCTGCAACCACCGTCTAGGTAGACAACAGAAACCACCAGCTTTCTGAATTCTGTAGCAAAAGGTTAAAAAACAGCTCCAATGGGTACTGCTACATGGGGTCCAGGGGCATCTTCATCCATCAAGCTCTTTCTGTTCATGGCGCCTCTTGTGCTTGTTGCAGGGCTTGTTTCTGTTTTCGGTCCTAACCCCTCTAGTTGGCTTTTCACTGCAAAGCCATCTGCGTTATTATTCAGCTCTGTTACTTCCTCAACTGGTAGTACAGGTGCTGTGACCACCCCTTCTGAGGTGAAGCAGAGAGAAGGGTTGGTGGTGGTTGCCGTGGATAATCGCGCAGGAGAGAATGTTATCTCTGATGACACTCACTTCAACCTCTCCTCTACCCCTCCATTTTCTGTTCAGGCCATACAAACACCTCAACAACATGTGAGAGCTTTTTCTTCTTTAATTATTATAATTCAACTCTTAAGTTTGTCATTTCTTTTTCTTTATATAAAAGCCATTACAACAGGGGAAGGATTGGACCCAATTTGGTTACAACTCTACTTTCCTCATAAAGAATCCAATTTTCACAGCGATAATCCAAATAATAAAGCTAAGGATAGACACTCTGCTATGAGAATCAGAGCCACAACACCGAACTGTGCAATAAATGTTTTGAATAAAAAGATTATACGAATTAATTAAGGTCAAACTTGAATCTGATGCTGTGTTTAAGTTTTCTTCCTCGAGTTATTAGTACTTTATCTGGGTATTTAACTTTTCTTTCCCAAGTTACTTGTAATCTATCCAAGTTTTGTTCGGTAGAAAAATAGGTAGTACTCTGGAGTAAGGAAGCTTCAAAGATGAAATTTTCGTGAAAATGCCAGATGATTTTTATATTTAAGAAGGAAAGAATGTACAGATAGAAAGAAAAGAATGTAACCAAAACCATTGAGAATGTTACAGACCAGATACCTTAACTATTTCTTAAACTTTTTGCAGAAAAGATAGAGGAGTTTGAATAAATTTGTTGAGGCATAATACCCAAATGAAGGGAGAGAGAGAGAGAGATTTTATCTTATTATTTTTAATTCTATTCTTTTTATAGAAAAATTTACAGAGTAAGGAGATGCAATAGCTCAGTTTAAGTTATGGCAGAGGAAAACATCGAGCTCACATAGCACTTGGTTGTTGTTTAAAATTTTCCAGATTGAAATTGTAGAATGAATATAAATTTGGAACGTTCCCCGTCATGAGGAATTAAAAATTGACATTTAACTGAACCTTACGTCTACGCACTGCTATTATATTATAATAATATATTTGCTTCATCACAAAAAAAGAGAAATATATTTGCTTTGTTTTCATCTTTTCATCTTTTCGAGACAGGTTTTCTCGGTGAAACGGATCGGAATGAATTGAAATAATGCAAATTGATGTATCAACTTGGATGTTACATTGTAATTGTTGCGATCCAATGAGTTATTTACGTCTTTGAGGATTTCAGACCTATAATTTATGACTATCCTTTCCCCTTGTTGAATATAGTGACTTCGTAAATACGCAAATAAATATGTATCTCCATGATCCATCCTTTGGGTTTTCACTTTTCAGATACTTTAGTTGGTTTACAGTGTGCAATTTGTTTCTAGAAGTTACGAAACTAAATTGGAGTGACAAATATTTGACTGTGTTTATCTTCTAAATTAGTTTTTGGATCATATCCATTCTAGATGGAAATTAGTTCAATTTCTTATACATTCAACCCCTGCACTGCACATGTAGTAATGATTACAAAAAGGTTTTGGCTTTAAGAAACTAGTTGTGAAATTCCTTTTCAAGACAGGGGAATAGACAAGAGACAACTTGTTAGGTAGAGCATTGTAGTATGGTTGAAATTAAAATGTTGTCCATTCGTGAGTTTTAAATAAAGGTGGTGACGACCCGTCATTTTATTTACCAGAACAGGGATGAAGAAACCGTTCCCCAAAATTTGGGCAACCTGAGTTCCGTGAATGAGTCTTATGTAGCAGCAGAGAGGCCAAAACTGCAAAGAAAATTCAGCATCTTAGATAGAACTGAAGCAGGTCTAGTAAAGGCTCGAGCTGCAATTAGAGAAGCAAGAAACGGAAATCAAACGCAAGATGCAGACTACGTTCCTATTGGACCAATGTACATGAATGCCAAAGCATTTCACAGGTAAAAGAAGCAAATAACATAAGGGCTTTGTTGGTTTAAGATAAGTAAGTAATTTGATTTTTGTATGTAACAGGAGTTTCTTGGAAATGGAGAAACAGTTGAAAGTGTATGTGTACGAGGAAGGGGAGGCTCCAGTTTTTCATAACGGACCCTGCAAGAGCATATACTCGATGGAGGGGAATTTCATCCATGGTATTGAGATGAATGAGAAGTTCAGAACAAGAGATCCTGAGAAAGCACATGTGTTTTTCTTACCTTTTAGTGTGGCAATGTTGGTCCAATTTGTGTATGTACGTGACTCTCATGACTTTGGCCCCATAAAAAAAACTGTCACGGATTACGTCAATGTCATCGCAGGAAGATACCCCTATTGGAACAGAAGCCTTGGAGCTGATCATTTCTATATTGCTTGCCACGATTGGGTAATTAAACATTATTATTATTATTATTATTGTTATATTTTAATAATTGTCAGAAAATAATTAATAATTGTAAATTGGTTTTCAGGGGCCAGAGACTTCGCGTTCTGTTCCTAATTTGCAAGATAATTCGATACGTGTGTTGTGCAATGCCAACACTTCTGAGGGGTTCAAGCCTTCCAAGGATGTCTCTTTGCCGGAAATCAATCTCCAAAGTGGTTCCATAAACGGTTTGATTGGTGGGCCGTCTGCTTCTAAACGTCCACTCTTGGCCTTCTTTGCTGGTGGGCTTCACGGCCCAATTAGGCCCATTCTTCTTGAACACTGGGAAAACAAGCAGGAGGACATGCAGGTTCACAGGTACCTCCCCAAGGGTGTCTCATACTATGAGATGCTGAGGAAGAGCAGGTTCTGCCTTTGTCCTAGTGGGTACGAGGTAGCAAGTCCAAGAGTAGTGGAGGCAATCTACACAGGGTGTGTCCCAGTTCTCATTTCAGATCACTATGTCCCTCCGTTCAGTGATGTTTTGAATTGGAAGTCCTTTTCCGTTGAGGTTTCGGTTGAGGACATTCCCAAATTGAAGGATATTTTGTTAAGTATTTCTCCAACACAGTATATAAGAATGCAGAGGAGAGTGGTGCAAGTTAGGAGGCACTTTGAGGTGCACTCTCCTCCCAAGAGATTCGATGTCTTTCACATGATCCTTCATTCTGTGTGGCTTAGAAGATTGAACTTCAAAGTCCACCACCATCATCAATCACAACTCTCTTAATACCACGTCAACATTTTATTTTCTCATTCATATCCTATGTAATAGACTGTCATTCTTTTCCATTGTCAGAAGCAAAAATAATATCTTTATTTGCATAAAGTACAAATTTCTGTATCAAAACCAACCTACTAAGGTACCAATATGTTTGATAGATGAATATAAAGCAAACAATCGTTGTGAACTTACTAAATTGGTAGAACAGATTCAATCATGTTATCCCAGCTATTTTTGCTTCATCGGAATGCTTTCTTATCTGAAAGCACCTTCTTGCTTTTAAGGCGATTCTGTTGTCCTATGGCAGCCCTTCAAAATTGCAACTTTGATTAACAACTGTGAGTTATATGTCCTTCACCATCAGGTGATTCTAGAATGCAAACATAAAAGGCTAAGCCCTTACATCCTGGCAGTTTTCAGAACAAGAAAAGATGAGAATATATAGACTCAATCTGTGTTGTTTAAGAGAGCAAGATTTGATACCTTAAGTCTAACATCCAAATAAAGCACATATCCACCATAATAAAATATTTTGTAAACGTTGCAATAAAACTAAGACATATTTCCCTTCCCATTACATGTTCCCCCATTAGTCCTTATTCTGGTTTCAAACAATCATAACATTAACATGGGTATGGATTAATGTTATACATGGTTCTCACCCCACTACAAATGTACACTTTTGAAGCTTAAACATTTTTTTTTATGTAGGGTTTAGGGTTTCTTCTTATTCTTGTGTATCTTTATCTGCACATTTATATAACATCGTGGTGGGCTTTTGATACTCTACCTAAATTAGGGTAGGTTATCGAATTAATCTCAAAAAATACTGTGATTTTTTTAAAATAAATTTTTCCTGCACTATGTCAATTTGAACTTGCAACCCGATTTATTAGTGAAATGATGGAAATATCCTTACAAAATGATAAAAATGACCTTAAATAAAAGAAGAATGTGGATAAAAAAAATACTTCCAGAATTCCTTTTTCATAATAGATTTTCAGATTTGGATTTTCTGAAAATTCTTTTCGATAATACATTTTCAGATCTTGTGTTTTGAATTTCTTTTCCAATTTTGAATTTACTTTTTTGGAATGGAATTTTATGTTTCAAATTTTATTTTTTAATTTTTGGATTTTCAAATCCATAATAAATTGTAATTTTAGAAATTTTGAAAGGTGATAAGGTGCAGGTTCAAACTGGTATGATGCATGAAAAATTTGTCTTACTTTAATCATGCTATGTTAAATGATATTTATTGTATCTATTAAAACTATGTTGACCACATCATCTAAAATTATTAAACAGAAACTATTTTTAAAAAAATAGTTACTATATTAAATAAATTATATATTATTTTAAAGATTAAAAAATATTAATATCTATTTTTTTATTAATAAATAATTTTTAAATTGTTATCTAATTAAATATTAAAATTTAAAATAATAAAAATATAAAAAATTATTTATTAATAATGAAAATTAATTTTAAAATAAATAAATTTTTATTTTATATTTACTTTAGTCATTATAATACTTAATTACTTTTATATTTACAATAATTTTTTAAATAATTTTTTTTCTTATTTAAACAGAAATTAGTAATTAGGCTCCCATAGCCTTGGGACTTAACCTGAAATAGCCTTAGTTAATTATTATTGTTATACTTTGATATCATTAATTTTATATGTGTACTTTATTATTTTAAAATGAATTAATGAAAACCAAGTGGGCACAAGAGAGTAGGAAATGGCATGGATGGTCAAGAGAGTCTCCATGATGAACATGAATGAAGACAAGCTCTGCAGACGCCACGTTGTTGGACACGTGTAAGATTATGCTTGTGATAGATATGGAGGTAGGAGACGGTTTGAAACATGTCAGCACCGAGTAAAATCACAGGCTACGTGTCACACTTCCATGCCTCTTTTCTCTCCACGTGTCGCTCTCCCCCCTTATCGTTTTGGGCTTCAAAACCATATATATATCATCACGCAGTGATTGTCCATTCATCACCAGCTTCCACAAGAAGTTCTTTCAAACTCAAGTTACAACCAGGTTTAAAACTCCAAACAACATCGTGCAATCAACCCATAAGATCGATGGCTTCGGGACAGGAATTCAAGGGAGACAGAGCGGAGGCAGCAGCCAAACTCGCTGCCAAAGACATCGGCGACATCAACAGACAAAACGAGCGAGACGAGAACTTCGACTTGCACTCCGAGACCAACTTTAGGCAAGCACGAGCCGAAGCAGCCGCGAAGCTCGCCGCAAAGGATTTGGAGGATGTTAACAGAATGAGGGACCACACCCACTCTACCACCACATTCAAAGAGCAACGCTACGACGAGAATAGACCCGGTGTGATAGGGTCGATGTTCAGAGCCGCTAAGGAAGCCGTGGTTGGGAAGCCTCATACAGTTGAGACCTCGCTAAGTGGTAATGATTCCAACAGAGAGAGGGTAACGAAGGAGCAAGGTGGGTCGAAGATGGGGGAATATGCAGATTATTCGACTCAGAAGGCGAAGGAAAGGAAGGATGAAAGGATGCAGAAGGCTGGGGAGTACACGGACTTTCCGACCCAGAAAGCAAAAGAAAGCAAGGACTATGCGGAGAGGATAAAGGAGGCTAAAGATGCTACATTGCAGAAAGCTGCAGAGTACAAGGATTATACTGCTGAGAAGGCAAAGGAAGAGAAGGACAGTGCAACTGGGAAGCTTGGGGAGCTGAAGGACTCTGCTGCTGATGCTGCTAAAAGAGCTATGGGCTTCTTCACGGGCACGAGAGACGAAACAAAGGTTAACATCAACTTCCAATACTTGTTCTATGTATTTGTTGACTATTTATTTATTGCTGCTTCCTTGAAAAGGTGAGTGGAACGGCGGAGGATAATAAGCGGAGAATTGAAGAGGTGAGGGTGCAGGATAAGGACTATGGAACGGGGCACGGAGGAGAGAAGTTGGTGATAAAAATGGAAGAGTCGCGCCCGGGAGCGGTGGCGGATGCGATGAAAGCGGCGGAGAGGGCCTTAGGCGGCGTGATGGAGGAAGAAGGGACCCTTCGTGTGGAGCGTCATAGAGAGAAGATGTGAACGTGTGTGATGGATCAAGTATGATAATAATAGCGTGTTTTGTTTTGTATAATAAATAAATAAATATATTTTATGTTGTTCGGGTGTTTCCATATAGATACTGAAATATGCTTATAAGATAACTAACAGTTAAGAAACATAGTTTAACATGGAAGATATAGGCACAGAAATTTTTATATATGTGAAGCACTCATTCTACTCCCATGCTTTCGCAAACCAGATCAAATCACATACTTCTTCTCATTCTTCAGTAATATTATTTATCAGTTGCCTTAATTAACCAATGATAAATTACTTCAAGTAGAAGTTCAATATATAGATCTATCTTGTAAGTATACCAGATAAAATATATTTTTCTGGTAAATTCCAGTTCAGATAATAGGAAATCACGTTCCAAAGTTGTAAAAAGGATTTAATTAATGATAATGTCAATGGAACTTTATATCTTAGGCTTGTAAGAAGCTCAGCTCAGCTCTATCAACATCAAATGATTTTATTAACTGTGGTGTTAACTTCTGTGCTAAAATATTAGTAAGGATTCTTTTAGTTTTCAATAAATATATAATTATTTTGTACTAAGTGTAATAAATTAATGAATCACAGTCAATATTTTAAGACTAAACATATATCTTCTTTTATAAGAATATGACCAATAAACACCATATAAAGATTAAACACGATTTTAAATAGAGAATAGTTGATAAAACATCGTTAAATATTATTGCTTATGGAATAAAAACAGAGAATAGTTGATAAAACATCGTTAAATATTATTGCTTATGGAATAAAAACAGAGAATAGTTGATAAAACATCGTTAAATATTATTGCTTATGGAATAAAAACATAATTTATATTAATAAAATTAATTTAATATGAAAATTTTATATGTTTAAAGGAATATAGTTTTTAAAATTTTATATAAGATAAACCTTTATCATGTATGTGATCCACGTCCTTTCATATAGAATAGAAAATTTTGATATTATACAGAAAATTTTAATAATTATATACTATTATTCAAGTTGGAACAAACAAAACTTTGATATTATATGTACGGGGTATTAATAGGAATGGTTAATTGTTGGAATATCATGCTATATAAATATGAAAAAAAATCAATTAAAAATATTATTATAATCCATGCATAATTAGTAATACAAAAGTTAATTTAATATTTGAACTTATTATTATTTAATTTAATTGATTTAGATTCTGTTAAATTGAATCAGGTTAATATTCATAATATCTAAATCGAAAAACATCTCTGTAAATTATAATTTTAAACTTATTTTAATTAAGTTAATCAAGGTTTTTTTAAGGTAGAAGTCATTTTTGATTATCTTATTTCTAATCACCAATAATATGTATAAATTAAGTTTTTTAACTCATCAAAACATGATACATGAAAATCATGTGCTTCTGCACCGCATTAGTTATGAAGCTAAACCTTTTAGAACAATATCATTAAAAAAATATTAATTGAAGGACCTATATTCAACATATACAGTATTTCTACAATTAATAACAATTTATAATTAATAAACATAAAAACATTTAAAAATAATTTATATTTATGTTATTTAAATCTTATATATTATTTTTTTTACCTTTAATTAATATATAAATTGTATTTTAATTAGTATTCACCACATATTTCATTTTTCTTTATAATTTTTTTATATTATTAATAATTAAATATGATTATATAATATTTATTATTATAATTTATGACATATATTTATATATAACTCATTATTTACATAATTTTTAATTTAAATATTTTTTTTCTTAATTTTTATTTTAAAATTATAATTTATACATTATTTTTTATTAAACTTAATAATAAATTTATTCATTTATTTTTTATTATTACATATATTATCATCCATCCATAAGTAACTTAATTTTTATTTGTATGTTTTTAAACTATTTAGTTACTATTTCTTTTATAAAATATCCAAACAATTTTATTTAATTTTTACTATTACTTATTTTAATATATTTTTAAGAAACAAAAAATACCAACATTTAATTTGATACCAACATTATAATTTATTATAATTTTTTTATTCAAATTTTATTATAAAAATATATTTAGAAAATATTATAATTTATACTTCACAATTCAAATTTACTATAAAAATAAAAATAAAAACAAAATAATGTTAATAAAATATTTTATTTCATTGATATTTCTTCATAAATTTGTATATATTTAATTTTTAAATTTTCTTCTATTTTAATTTTATAAATATTTTAATTTATTAAAAATGATTGTAAATGTTATACTTGATTCTTAAAAATGAGAAGAAAAAAAAGTACAAGAACGCAGTGCACTCACTGCACTTTGTTTTCTCTATGCACAATAACAGAGAAGGAAAAAGAATTAAAAATTTATAGGTGTAATTTTGTAATTGCACATGAAGTTAGGGGTGCAGGAAGACAAATGTAATGGTGCTGGAAGAAACACTAAATACTAAAATACAGGTTCTTATGGACTAGACTATTTACTTTGGGCCAATATACTTCACATTGGGCCCAGCAGTTCATTTATATGGTTTTATACTCGGGGTATAGAGAGAATCAGGAAGAACTAGGTTTTAGGGTTTACACTGAGCGGCCACACCTCAAGCAGCAGCCATGGTGCTCAAGTGCGTTTTCATTTTTCTTTTTCTTCCATCAACTTCTTTTCTAGGATTTCATAGCAATTACTTTCTTCTAACAGTCCTGTGTTCTGATGCATGCACTTATCTGTATTCTAAAATCGTTGTTTGTTCCAGTTAATCTCGTTTTTCTTTTCTTAATTTTTTTGTGAACTCGGTTTACTTCTCATTTTGTTTCCGTGGTTTGTAATTTGTTTTTAATTTCTGTCTTTTAAATTAGTATTACTGTGTGGTTGTTGTTGCGTTGTTGAGCATACTTTGGAACAATTTGCGATGTGCCGAAAATTAAATCCACAAGACGTACATCATTATGCTTTGCTGCTTAATGACTTGATTTCAATTCCTCAACGCAGTCTCTGAAATATTTTTTGCATCTGCTTCTTTAATCTTAAATGTTGTTTAGAGACATCAGTAGGTTTTAAAAACATGTTGGAGAATGTGTTCTTTCATAGAAGCAGCTTTTGAAATATGTCAGACGCATAACTGTTGTAGATTGTTGAAAATAGTTTAAGCTAAACTATTCAGTGTCTTAGCGTTATGTTTGATCCATGGATAATCATTTTTCTTTGGGTACCTTTTGTTAATATTTTATATTATTTTTTCAGAACTGAACTATGCAGATTCAGTGGTGCCAAGATTTACCCAGGAAAAGGCATCAGATTTGTTCGTGGTGATTCTCAGGTGACTTAAAATGTCTCATTTAATTTGGCTCGTTGTATCACATTATTTGAATCTGGTTCTGTTTGCTATGATTAAATGGCAAAAAGTTGTGACGGTTTTTGGTTGTTGAATCTACAGGTTTTCCTATTTGCCAATTCCAAATGCAAGAGGTATTTCCACAACCGTTTGAAGCCATCAAAGCTTACCTGGACTGCAATGTACAGGAAGCAACACAAGAAGGTATTTATTAAATTTAAATGTCTGAAAGATGTTACATTTAATCAATATCGACGACCTGACCTTGTTAAATTAGAATTTCTATTGGCATTGATGAACCCGTTTATGAAATGAAAATGTTGCTTTCATACTTGAGTTGAATTTGATAATCTGATTTTGCTTTGTCCATAGATGTTATAATTTCACATAGAAACATGTTGTTGTGCTAAGCATTCCTCAATTGTTGCGTGCATTTATTCATTTACTTGTGTGAATGGGATGTGTAGGACATTGCACAAGAAGCTGTGAAGAAGAGAAGACGTGCTGCCAAGAAGCCTTACTCTAGGTCTATTGTCGGTGCCACTCTGGAAGTTATCCAGAAGAAGAGGACTGAGAAGCCAGAAGTTAGAGACGCAGCCAGGGAAGCTGCCCTTCGGTGTGTATTTTGTTAATTCCTGTCTAACATTGGATTTGCGCTCTTATTTATTGTAGATGTGTGCATATTCAGTCACATTCTCAGTTATTTATTTTCTGATCAATTACTATAATTACTCTTTACTCAATGTCTCACTTTAGAGGAGCTAAAATCTTTTTATTTTAATCAATTGAAACCGTAAATTTTCAGAGCCTAACTTTCAACATCTCTTTTGCTTTCCAATATGAATTACACATTTATCTGAATTTTGGATGTTGTGGTACAGTGAAATCAAGGAGAGAATCAAGAAAACAAAGGATGAGAAGAAGGCTAAGAAAGCCGAAGTTGCAGCTAAGTCGCAAAAAGGAGGGAAAGGCAATGTTTCCAAGGGTGCTATGCCTAAAGGTCCTAAACTCGGCGGTGGAGGCGGGAAACGCTGAGCTTAAGTTTTGTTCCTATTTTTGCTACAATTTAAGTAGTGTTGTTTTGAAACTTATGTACTGATATTTTATTTGCATGATTAATCTTTTATTTTACTGTTTAATTAAACTTGTGTTTGATACTTCAGAAAGTACCTAGTTAATTAATGAATTTTGCCTTCCGCCTTAGTCACGTTAGTCGTTCTTTTATAAACTGTTTTTATTGGTTCGTGTTTGGATTTTGAACTTGACTGACCCTAGAGAGATGGGAACGCTCAATGCTCTTGCTACTCATGTTTTGTATTTGTGTTCTTTATTTGAAACTTTCAATTGATTTTGTTACCAAGCCCCGTATTGATCTTAAGCATCTATTTAATTTATTTAACCAGGCACAGTCCTAGATATCTTTGTTCTTCAACGGTGACCCCGTATTGACCTTTTGTATTCTCCCACTCATGATTATTTCTCCGACGATGAACAATTCCTCTGCTACGGCTGATGGCTTAGCTTTGGCCAAATGAAACTCCTATTCACATTATCTCGTTTTGGTGAAGATAATGTAGAATGTGGTTAAAAGGTTTCTGAAAACACCTAATATTATACATCAGTATCCAATTCTGTTATGGTCACTGAAAATTCTTGTTTCAACATTAGTTCGTATAATGTCGTTTACTTTTATTTTATTTTGTAATACTCTCCTTGATAACTAAATAAAATTTCAATTTCAAACTCTTTTGTTTATAATTAATGTATTTAAAACTTTTCAATCAACGTATTGACTTAGAAGTTGAATAGAATTCTACGTAATGTGACGGACTATAAATTTTCAGATTGTCTTTTTATTATGCATTCGATATAGATAGAAAGAGTTCGTCTCTTTGATTGGTGTTAACCGGAGTGTTTAACCATGACAACATGGATTTGACGGGTTTGTCTCTGCATTATCTTTCTCACAATAGTAATGAAGAGTTCGTGGTTGAATTTCTGAGAGGCGAAGATAAAAAAATGATTAAACTTAATTACTTTGTCTTCAGGTTTTGTAAGGTTTGAAAAACCCTAGAGTCCGATATAGATGTTGCACACATTTAATTTCCTAATGTCATTTTAGATAAAAATATATATTAAATACTTTTAAATAAGTTATGTATCAAGTTTCAATTCAAAATTATAAAAGAATATTAAAGATCATAAAATACTGAATCAAGAATTTAATGTTTACAATTAAATATATAATTAAAAAATTATATAATTATTATTACAGTTTAAATTATTTAACTATTAAATTAAATTTTATATTTGCAATAATTATAAATGAAAGTATAAAAAATAAACTCAAAATTTTAACAATAATAACAAACACGAAAACAAAATAGTATTTTCAACAAGTAGATCAATATAATAAAGATTAAACTGTAATTAAATTAAAATATGAATATTTGAAACTATTACGACATTTTTTAATATTATCACCATAATTTTATTTTCTTTATTATTATTTTTATTAATATTTTTGTCACTGCTGCAAGTAACAACAATAACAATATAATAACAACGAAAATAAATAAAAAAACATAATGAAAATAATTGACATTACAAATCATGATAACAGTGATGTAAAAAATCGAGTGTTAAATAGAGTTTATTTTATTTTATTTGAAAACCAGAAAATTTGTAAACCAAAGCTTCAATGTATAATTTCATGCCAACAAAACTTACCTCCCTTGTTGCCTATTTTAAATATACATTCAGATTTATTGTATATAAACCTCTCAATGTGGAAATCACACGGACACAAACACGGAGATATGTATAATTTTTAAAAGGAGATATGTATAATTTTTAAAATATAGGATATGAAGATACAAATTTATATAGTATATAATTATGAATTATATAAATTAATAATAAAGATTTATATGTATTAAGTATGTTTCAATTTTTTTTTGAAGCACAAACATGTTTTTTATTGCTTGTTCAAAATGATTTGTTTCTTATTTTTATAATCATAATAAAAATTTATATAATAAGTTTGAGTTTTTAGAAAATTAATGTATTTTTTATTTTTAAAATTGTGTTAGACCTGTGTTAGAATTGTCAGAAATTCAACAAATATTTTTTGAATTGGACACTTCATCGATACGTGTCCTACGAATGTCGGTGTCCGATACGCGTGTCCTACACGGACACGCCATTTAAGAGGAGTGTCCGAGTTAGATATGTGGAAACTAAACAACATGGACTATATGCCTTAATATTTATAGTACAACAATCCTTAGATATTGTAAAAGGTAAAAAAATAAAAAAGAATCATGGATCACATGCATCCAAACTAGTATAATAAGATATATGAATCATTCCTAGATTGTGAAATTTAACACACAATGTAGTTTATGTAACAAGTTATATGAGCCCAAACACTTTTACTGGCGGTTAATCAATCACATTACACCTCATAATTCTTGTTATCATTGTGTTGACTAACTAGACCATACACATGTATGATTTTCATGAGTGCTCAAGAGATTCTTCCAATACCTCATACAAGTGATTTCACTTGACATTTACATAGGTGATTTCATTAAGTGTATATGCTGCAAATTATGCATCACTAGTGTGGAATATGAAAATCATTTAAAACTTTGTTCAAAGTTAAAATTCCTATACCACATGAATTTTAACTAAAAATTGTATTATCTCATTAAGTCCATTCCTTGATGTTTATAAAATGTCAGTTTCTTCCTGCACCCCTACGTTTTTCTTCCTGCAGCCCACAATTTAAAAAATCCAAAACTAGCCTTAACCTTTTATTTGAAAAAGGGCACCTTGGTGGAGTTGGTTTGACATTGTTCTTCTTCTTCTTCATTCATCTCAGGCTCTGACGAGGGTCATTTTAGTTGTGCGACGCAAGGTGGAGGAGTGAGTTGCTTTGCCGAAATGTTGTTTGATTTTTAGAGATAAGAATTAATATTTTTTAAGAGCATTGGTGATTATGTAGTTTTTGTGGTTACCAAAAATTGGGATCCGAGAGTGTGCTACGGATTGATCAATCTGGAAGAGAAAATGTGATTTTCGAATGCGCCAGACCGTAAGTAAATCATTTTGTTTTCCGGATGAGAAGGTGTTCCAGGAGCAAATTTTTTATATATTGTGATTTTCGGATTGCTGAATCCAGAAGCCTAATTTTGGTTACGGATTGATGGATCCGAAATTTATTTTGAGTTATGGATTTCTGAATTCGGAGTACATATTTTGAATTATGGATTGGTGGATTCAGAATATTTGTTTGAATTATGGATTGTTGGATCTGGAAGATGTACTAATTCCCTAATCCAGAATTTTTATGGATTCAATAATTCGGAATGTGGAAAAAAAATGTGGATTCTCTATTCCATAAAACTATCGGATTGCATTGTCTGGAATGCTACATACGAATCTTGGAAACAAAAAAAAAACGAAGCTATAAATTTGAACCAAAAAAATTACTTACCTTTTTTTTCCGAACAGGGAACCATCAAGAGAAACCACCCAACCACCACCAAGTTCCCGTGACACCACCGACCACCACCAACAAAAAGTCTTCTTGTGTCAAGAGATGGAGCATCGTCGTTGTTGTTCATAAATGGAGTCCGTGGAGTCTGTCTGTGCAATCTGTGGGCAAAGGAAGAAGTAAGAATAGTGTGGTCTTATGTGCATTTTAGGATTTTTAAAAAATAATAGGGATAGTTTTGTCTTTGCATAATATTATAGGGGTGCATAAAGAAAAATATAGGGGTGTAGGAAGAAACTGCCTTATAAAATTGTGTTTCTTGATAACGGGTGACCTGATAAGCGCAACAAACTCTCGCTATAATAAACTCTAAATGAAATTGATATCATCTTAAAAAGGGGACTTTAAGCCTAACTCAACCTTATAAGATTGACTCATAAGGTGAGGTTGCACTCACTTATATACTATGAGTTGTCCTTATCAGGTCACCCGTTATCAAGCTGCTATTGGATTACCCATAAATATGTAGTTCCATGCACGAGTTGACAGGTCTCGACGTGAGAAGGGTGTAATGGAGATCTCACATTGATTAGAGATAAAGTCATTTCGTACTATATAAGTGAGTGGAAATCTCACTTTTGTTAGTCTTTGGTTGGTTGTTATGTGTGAATTGAGTGTTGGTTGTTTGTGAATTTGGATTGGGTGTTTTTTTCAGACGGTTTCTAGTTTGTTTGTCTAGTGTGTTGTTTTGTTATATTTTTTTGAGGCTGTGTTTTGGTTTTTTGTTAGGTGGTGACTTATTTTCCTCTATTTTGGGTGGTGTTTTGGAGATGTGTGCTATAGTTTTATGAGCTGTATAAGAGTTTGATTACATCTGAAGTGATTCTATTTTATTTTTTTTTATAAAAAAATAATATAAAATTATCTCCTTTTCTACTTGGTAATAAAAATGAAAAAGAAGACCTTACTGATAAATAAATAGAGATTTAGAAGCTTGGGTTGACTTGAATGAATTTAAGAGTCATGATAGGATTGGCGTAGAGCTTTCTGTCTGTTAAAAGTGTGAAAAGAAAAATACAGTTTGGTTGAAACTTCTCAAATTTAGAAATAAAACTAATAAGTATCTGTGTTGCTCCTGAACATTATTATAACCTATAACCTTGAAGCCCCAAGACTTGCAGTCATTGTTAGTCAATCAATTATTGGGGGAATCAGAATTTGCCGCACAACTTAACCAATTTATCTTTCTTAAACTAACCCAAAATCAAACCCAACATTTACGTGCTATCCCAATAAAACTAACTCAACCCATTTTTTTTAAAAAAAATTGTCTTCCGTCTCGATTTCTGAAGGATATACTGAGTGTATTGGGGGTCAGTGTTTCGGCTTTATCCTTAAAAAAAACATTTTGGTGGATTGAAAAATGAAGAAATATATAAATTATTATTGTCTTTAACTCTTAAATGATTATTAGACATATTAAAATAATAATGAAGTAAAAACTCACTTTTATTTTGGTTGATTTTGTAAGAATAATTATAAGTTTATAAGATATATACTATTTAAGTTTTGTTATCACATACATGCTATTTGACTATTCTTGATCACCTACAATTTCCTAATTTTTATTTTTTTAATAATTTATTCTAAAGAAAAAATATTAGGTGAGTACGTAAACTTTCATGAAAATAAAAAGAAAAATATTTTTTATACATTAAAATTAATTTACGAATGAGTTAAAAAATTTATTCTAAAAACGTTTCTATTAATTAATTTATGTATAAAATAATGTTAGATAACAAAAATGTTTTATTTTCTCTTTCAAACACTATTAAAAATATCCTTAATATTTATCATTTATGATTGAAGTAAAATGTTAATCACAAGTATACTAAAAACAAATATCAGTTTATAAATGTGTGACACAATACAATTTTAAAATTGTATATAATCTAATGTAAAATTTTCAAGATATCACTCATAATATGTTTACGCCATTAAATACATTACATTAATATTTATGATTAAACAATAGTTAATCACTTATATTCAAAGCAATGCTATCTATTTGAAGTTACATGATGATAAAGTGGTAGCCATAGAAGTAAGTAGGTATAGTAGGTGATAATAAGACTTTATGCAAGTGAATTAATTAATTGAAACTAGGAGTTATATTAAATTAGGCTTGCCCTGATTAGCTGTTTCAGAGTCATAAAACATGTCTGCACAGATCCTAATGTCATTAAGAAAAGGTTATCATCTTCTAGCTAACAAACTGGTATTAATTAATTAAGCTCAGTGATATAGTTCAAACTTGTGGAAGATGAATTAGGTATAGTAGCTAATAAGGCACAACAGGCCAGTGGCAGAGAGGCAGTGAAAAGATATTTGAGAAAAACCATTTTCCTAACTATATAAAGATTGATATAATAAATGTTATTTGTATTTTAAATGTAATGGTTATTTCTAACAAAAAAATATTTGTATGCTTTGTTTGACACCTCATCTTAGCCGACTTCTAGCTATTTTTTTATTCTTTTATGAAAAACTTGTATGACCCTATTTAACCAAATAATTTTTTTTAATATTTTATAAAGAAATAAGGACAATGATAAAAAAAACTATATTTATTTTTATTGCAATACTTTTACATTATATAATTTATTTAACTATTATATCCATACCATATATAAAGATATTATCACTTCAAGAAAAGCATTCATTAGAAACTAATTTTAGAGACAAAAAAACAATTAGTTACTATAGTGATCAAATTAGAGACATTTTAGAGACTAAATAAATTTTTGGTTTCTAAATTAGTTTCTATTATTGTTAAATAATTTTTAAATTTGTATTTAACTAGATACAAAGGTTTTTTTACCAAATTTAGATTTATAATTATTTTCCATAACATTATCCTCTATTAAATTAAATAATTTTATTATTTAATAAAATACATTCTTCTATTCAAATTAACCACATCCTTAACTAAAAATAAAAATCATTTATATCTCTCTAACTCTTATCATACAAAATTAGTTATCTTTTTTATATTTCCTTAAAATTGTATTATCTATACCTATATATAAAGGGGATTCCCCTCTTAACTGCTCTTATTTTTTTTTTCCTATTTTATTCTTATATTAATATTTAATTTTATTATTGTACTATGGTCATTGTGTTTTAAAGATCTTTTTCTCTATTAAATAAAAAATTAAAGATATTTGTGTGAGAGTGGAGATTTGGTAGTTACTTTTCTGATTTAAACTGATATTCTTTTTTTTTTATTAAAATTGTAGAATTTTAAAATTGATTTAAGAAACAGATTTTATGATTCTCCACTACACATAACTCATGTATCCTACTTCTCACTTTCTCTCTCCTATATAGGTACCTACTTCTCACTTTCTCTCTCCACTACACATAACACATTCTTTTTTTTACCATACTTCTCACTTTCTTTTCTCGTTCCTTTTCACTTTCAAGTAAAATCATACTTTCATTTCTTTGATTAATCTTTCTGAAACCCTAATTTGACATTTGTTTCATGAAATTGTAATTGAAGTTTGTGACTAAAGGGAAGAAAAGACTGAAAAGTTGCGCACTTCATCACAACAATAGGTAATTCTCTTTATATGCATTTCAATTTGTAAAACACTAATTTGTCTTCTGAAATTGTGATTGAAACATGTGACTAGAGGGATAAGAAGGACTCAATAAGAGGAGACAAAGGTACATGATGAAAGTTATCATAAGACCCTTTTTGGTAACAATTGTATGGATTTAAATAAAATCATACCGAGCATTAAAAGTTACTTCCAATTTGATTTTTAAGTTTTTTGTCATCACCATTTCTTTATCTTTGCTCTTCCTCTATATTTTCTTCTTTTAAGTTTTGATTTTTGAAATCATCTTAACTTTTCATAAAGTTATGATTTTAGAGACCACCTTCAAAATAGGTTC
>Ga0123342_1001259_pt1 | contig 42562 bp, 10 predicted proteins | sample Turbeawhitnodule_FD_89960 | JGI IMG/M metagenome (GOLD analysis project Ga0123342, IMG submission 89960) | Root nodule microbial communities of legume samples collected from Mexico - Turtle bean Mexico white nodule | ecosystem: Host-associated > Plants > Roots > Nodule | place: Mexico: Nepantla...
TGTGTTGTATGTTAAAAACCAATTCAATCAATGTATTAAAACCATAAGATCTGACAATAATTTTTTTTTTTTTTTTTTAGTAAAATGGGTTATATGAAGAATTTTTTATTTTGTATAAAAAAAGTTTTTTTTTAAAAAAAAAAAAAAATATATCATAAAAATCATAATATTAAAAAAAAAAAAAAAAAATTATTGTCAGATCTTATGGTTTTAATACATTGATTGAATTGGTTTTTAACATACAACACAAATTTAGACAAAAGAAATTTAGTTTCAACTTTGGATTTCATAAAATGAATTCAAGTATACCTAATAAAGTCATCGACAATAACAAGAAAAAATTTATGACCATGGACAAAAATAATAGAGAGGGGTCCCCATATATCCACGTGTATAAGACTAAAGCCACTAATAGTGGAAAAACTACTACAATAAAAAAGGAAGCTTATGTTGTTTAGAAATGACAAACATCACAAACATTTTTATTTCTATAAAACAAATATAAGGAAAAAGTTTACACATTTGCTCAAGAATTATGTTTGAAGGGTGTCCTAATCTAATATGTCATATATCGGTTTGTGATTCCTTACAATTTTGAACTTTGTTTATACACAATTGATTAACGGAAAATTGATGTAAGAAATATAGTTCTTTACTTAATTCAGCAAGATTAACTGTCTTAAATGAAACCTTGTCTTGAGTTTGACAATTGTTACAAGAGAAAATTAGTTGACAATCCATATCTTCAATCAAAATGTTGTACAAAAATCAGATTAAATGCAAATTAAGGTATATAGAGAACATTGAGAATGATATATTTTTGTGTGAATTTAATGGTCTCTGCATAACTGGTTGTGACAACATAAATTTTTAATAATTTTATGCAGATTGGTTTGATTTTATAAAAAGTGATTAAATGTGTTTTAACATAGGTGACATTATCAGTAGCACCTATATCAAGGATTCACAAAAGAATTATTTGTTTGTGGTACCTTTTTCATGGACTTACCATTATAGTTTCGAATTTGATTTATATTATGATAGGTTTTATCTTGTAGAATACTTAATAATTTCTATACTTGCTCAAGAGTGGAAGGATTACTACTTTGCCTTGAGTCTTGACTATTGTCAAGTTCAAGAGTCTCTTTGTTGTTTTGCATAAAAAGATTGCATACTTTCTTATTTCTCTTGTCATAACTATTCACAAAAATCTTGCTTTTTGTACCAAGGAGGATATACATGCTTTGAGTAGCATTCATCTATAGTATGACTAGTCTTGTTGCAATAGGTACATTTCTTACCTAAGTTGAAAATCATTCTTTTCCTACATCATAATTTCTCTAGTCACCTCTCCTTTCTTGAGATTTCTAAGTTTTTTTTTCATTATTTCAATTATTTTTCTTTTCCACTACATTCACAACCGACTTCGCGTCTTCCACCGTATTCATATTACTAGTTAATTGTCGTTTTTGTTGAATAACCAAAGAGAACACAAAATTTATATCCGAAAGAGATTCCATAAGGAGAACTTAAGTCTTAATAGTGTTATAAACGACATTTAAGCCTTTTAAGAAGCATATAACATATTCATCATCTCTATACTTCGTTGTAATTTTGATAAAGTGTAATTCTAGGTATGTCATATACACATTCTAGAATGGGTCTAAAAAATTCCAATTATTTCCAAAGAATTTTAAGATCTGTATAAAATTGTGTGACGCTCCTTTTCCCTTGCTTAACCGAATGAATTTCTTACAACAAATTTGAAATTCTAAAGTAGTCTCTTTTAGAAAATCTTTTCTTTAAATCTTCCCAAAGAACTTGGCAACATTACACTTTCAAAAATCTGTGGTGATAATATCATCATGTTGCATCTTTCCTAATGAATTTCTTGCAACAAATTTGAAATTCTAAAGTAGTCTCTTTTAGAAAATCTTTCCTTTAAATCTTTCCAAAGAACTTGGCAACATTACACTTTCAAAAATCTGTGGTGATAATATCATCATGATGCATCTTTCTCGGGCTTCAGATGAGGGATCATATCACTCAAGAATCTTTATGCTTCCATAAAAAATAAAAATAAAAATTTAGAGAGAAGTGTATGCCTCCTACTCCAGAATGATAATTGACTTCAATGAGTTGTGGTGTAAGAATTTTGTCTGGATTTTCTCTAGGTTGCAAGCGGTATGGACTCGAGGGGTTGGAAGAATAGTCCATTATGAGTTGGATTTTTGTCGTTGAAGACTCCATACAAGAAGATGACTAAGAGAAATAAAAAAAATCAATAAACAACAAGTAACAGGAGAAGGAAGAAAAAGTAAAGCATAACAGAACTTAATACCATATTGAATATGGTATTTCATTCTTGAAGCACAACAAGATGCTTTTTAAAAAAATATTTTTTATATTATAGGCAACACAATCCATAAACATATATGAAACTCATAAAAAAAAAATACATGAGAACAGGATAAACTTCATTTACTAAAAAACAAAATAGAAAAGCTTAAGTTTCATAAATACGCAAGGATCCCTACATAAAAAGCAGGAACAAAAAAGAGTTTAGCTAGAGGCGTTTAGATAGACAGTCCGGTAGATACTCGCTACAGAGTATAAACCTCTAAACCTCTTATTCAACAAAACTAGCAATTTAAAGAGAGGGACCACTAACACCCTCATTTACTCATATCTTTATAGCTGTACCCAGCACATTTGTTTGAGCACCGTGAGCAGTAAATTCTCAAGCTGAGAACCGTCAAAACATTTAATCTGAAACATCAACAAAATTATAAGCATTTAAGCATGGGCAGGCATAGATTCACCTAACAGCAGTGAACTGAAATAAATATAGTGTGTTGCTTATAGAATTTCGAAGCTATTAGATGGGAAACCATTGCCTGACTGGTTGTCCTTTACCTTAATTATAGCATTATATTTATGTGGTTTCTCATTTCCCCATTTCAGATTCTTCGTAGGTTCAAGAGCACCTTCCTATAACAAAAGAAGATTAGAAGTTATAGAAAATATAAAACAGGATTTGGAAGTCATTGTCACATTGATATTGCAATTTTAAAACTCCACTGCCCATGCCAGAGTCAGCTAAAAGTCTTTCCAATAAATATAATAAAAAAACTTTTTAACGATGGAAATATCATTTCTGAATTCTGAATACAAGTTTGTAATGCAAACGCCAATTTGATTTTGGTAGGGAAGCTTCTTGATATGCACATACTTCTGTAGGGTAAAAAACATCAAATTCCTCAAGCCTCTATTTTCCACCATACAAAAAAAATCCTATTCTCTAATTCTCTTTTCTTTAGTCAACTTTGTAGAGCGTGGGCGGAAAGCACGGAGGGAAGCTGGCTTATAGTAAAAGAGAAGCTTCAAACTCCCCCTTCCGGATCATCAAAGAGTACAACCTTTGCAAGTATTCCTTAAACAACACTTCCATGATCCGAGGCATCGTCATAGTAATAAGGGGATAGCTTCCCATCTTTCTTTGCAGGCTTGGTTTGGTTCTCAGTGCCCACCTCTTGCAACATTTTCACTACTCTTCTCATTGAAGGCCTGTTAACAGGAAGAGGACTAGTGCACATGAGTCCAATGTTGAAGACCTTGCAAATTTCTTCTTTGAAACAAGAATCAAGCCTTGAGTCAATTAAATGGTCCACGCCTTTCTGGTCCAAGGTAGTGCACACCCACTTAACCAAGTCTTTCTCCCCAAATTCAGGGTCCACCGGGCGTCTTCCAGTAACCAACTCGAGTATGACAACCCCAAAGCTGTATATGTCGCTCTTCTCATTCACTCTGAGCGTGTAAGCATATTCTGCAGCAGGAGAAACCGATCATGTCAGTTTAGCACCAAAGAAATAGTTTCAATATTTTGACTGCAAAAGAAATTCAAAAGATGATAGACAACCTGTTTCTAGAGCATGTAATAGCTTATACCTATATTATAATCATAATATCAGTACAAAGATCTATAATGCCAACAAAAGCAAACCACTTTTCACTAAGCAACAAAAACATTAAAAACAATCGCCCATGCAGGAAACTACCGTCGTGATTTGTAGCCTTGTAGGGTGTAAGGAGGATAAGATGCACACTAGCAATAATGGACCAACAGTCAAATTACTCTAGTGACCAGCCAAGCCATATACAACGAGCTAAAACCCATATGCAGAAGTAATCCCCACTGAACTAAATGCATCTCAAATCCATCAACAATAAAATAAATTAATAAAAAATATTCTGCTAACTAACCTGGTGCAATATAGCCACAAGAGCCAGCTATGACGGACATGGATTTAGTTCCTTTTGCTGTCGTTTCAACCGCCTTAGCTACTCCAAAATCAGCCACCCTCGCACCATAGTCCCCATCCAATAAAATGTTGTTTGATTTCACATCTCTATGAACAATTGCGGGAACACAGTCATGATGCAGATAAGAGAGTCCTTCTGCCGAATCCACAGCTATCTTACACCTTGTTGGCCAATCCAACAACCCTCCTTTACTACTATGCAGCAAATCACCAAGACTTCCATTAGGCATATATTCATAAACCAAGAGCTTGCAATCCCTGGTGGTGCAGCAACACCACAGCTTGACTATGTTCTTGTGCCTGATCTTGCCCAAAGTCTCAACCTCCGCGTCAAAAGCATTGTCCTGAACCCTACCCTTTTCAACATCCCCACTCTCTACCTCCTTCCTAACCCCTCCCCATATCTTCTTCACAGCAACAACCTCCCCACTGCTAAGCACAACCTTGTAAACCTTCCCCGAGGAACCACTTCCAATCACATTATCCTCATCAAGACAATTCAAAATCTCATCTTCACTAAAACCCAGTTTATGAAACGACATTAACGTCCACTTCGACTTATCAATCGCCCTCTTGGCGTCCTGGAAATTCTTATACCTAAAGTAAAACCAAACCACACCAACAAGGAAAACCAAAGTGGCTACCACAAAAATAGCTCGAAGCAGCCAAACATAACCTACACTCTTTGCCTCGCCCCTACCATCACACAACCCCTTCAAATCCCCACACAAGCCAGGATTACCGAGGAAACTAGACCTATACATAACCTTAGCCAACAGAGGAGGAAGTTCACCAGTCAAACGATTATAAGACAAATTAAGCTGATTCAGCTTAAGATTCTGCAACCCGTGAGGGACTTTCCCCGAAAAGCGGTTACTAGAAAGATCTAGAAAGTTCAGCACGGACAAACCCCCAATCTCATCAGGAATCTTCCCACCAATCTCATTGTTGGCCAAATTCAAATCGTTGAGCTTCTTCCACGAACGAATCCCTTTCGGCAACTCCCCAGAGAGTCTGTTATTATGAAAATCGAGAATCCCAAGCTGCCCAAGATTCACAATGCTATCCGGAAGCGAGCCTCTGAACTTATTATCACTGGCGGAAAACTCCACGAGATTCTCCAACCACCCAACCTCATCGGGAATCGTTCCCGAGAAGTTATTCTTCGACAGAATCAACAGCGACAAGTTCCCGGCACCAGCAATGGTCCTGGCTATGGAACCCGAAAACGAGTTGTCGACAAGCTCGAGAAGATAGACGCGCGGAAGCCCCCAGATCCCGGCGGGAACCTCGCCGGACAACCGGTTGAATCCGAGCCTCACACGTGTCAAGCTCTGGCACGTGCCTAAGCTCGCTGGAATCTCCCCGGAGAAAAGATTATAAATCACCAGAAGCTCCTCAAGTGCACCCTTATCACAGAGCGTCGCCGGAATAGGCCCCCAGAACTGGTTGCTCGATACGTCCAGCCACCGGAGCTGCGAATTCTTGCCGAGATTCGCGGGTAACCTGCCGGTGAGGCGGTTCCCAAAGAGCCGAAGCTCATATAGATTCTCGGAATCCGCAATGCTGGCCGGTAACTCTCCCTCGAAACGGTTTTCGTACAAATTGAGACTCTCCAACGGCAAAGAACAAAGCTCGTCGGGAATCCTCCCGGTTAAGTGGTTCATGGAGGCGTCGAGGAGCCTCAAGCGGGTGAGATTCCCCATTCCCCGAGGCAACTCACCGGAGAGCGAGTTGTTGTACAACTCGATCTGCGTAAGGCTGGTTAACTGAGTGAGAGAACTCGGGATGGAGCCGTAGAGGTCATTGAGCGCGAGGTCGAGGTCCTGGAGCTTGTTGAGGTTCCCGAGGGAGGCTGGAATGACGCCGACGAGGTTGCATTGCGTGAGCCAGAGAACCTCGAGGTTCGTGAGGTTGCCGAGCTCCGGAGGGATTCGACCGGGGAAGAAGGGGTTGTAAGAGAGGTTGAGCATTTTCAAAGAGGAGACGTTGCCCAACGAGGGGGGGATGGTGCCTTCTAGAAGATTGGAGACGAGGGAGAGGACTTGGAGGTTCTGGAAAGTTCCGAAGGAGTCCGGGATGGGGCCGGAGAAGTTGTTGCCGGTGAGGTCGAGGTAGCGGAGGTTGGGGAGGAGCGGGAGCGTGGCGGGGAGGGGACCGGTGAGGAGGTTCTGGGAGAGGTCGAGGTGGCGGAGAGAGAGGCAGAGGGAGATGTCGAGAGGGAGGGTTTGGTTGATGGAGTTGTTGAAGAGGTTTATGGAGAGGAGGTTGGGGAGACGGCAGAGGACGTTGGCGAGGAAAGGGCCTCCGATGTTGGTGTTGGAAAGGTCCAATTCAGTTACGGTGGTGTTGGAGGCATCGCCGGCGCAGGTTACCCCGTACCAGTTGCAAGGGGTGGCGTCCCTGGAGTTCCAGGAGGAAAGAGTGGAGTAAGGGTCGTCGAGAGAGAGCTTGAGTTGGTACAGGTACAGCCCCTCTTGGTTCAAACACGCCACCCACGCTACTGCCGATAACAGAACGCAAGCAACGATGGGAAGTGGTTGGGTCATTCTTGCCTTACCTCTCCGACACAGAGTGCTGTGGTGAGTGTTGGAAGTGAGAGTGAAGTGAATGCTCAATTTATTTGAATGGGAAACGGTGAAAGGGAGAGAGGCTCTGTTTGAGGTCACTTTTCACGCACACTGCTACTCTGCTGAGTTGGCACCACCGGTTTGAGACTCCACACTTTGACCATAACCAAATCACACTCTCTACTTCTTATTCTTTCTTTCTCACTCATTAAACATTCCCAATTCAAATATATTAACCATACTCTTAAATTGTTGTTAAACTCAAATTAACGTAAGTACAGCACATTCAGCAAATGTTTGTGTTTTTTATTAAAGTGTGGTCGTTGTAATTTCAATACAACTACTGCAAGGTAGTTTGGGACAGATAAGGAGAAGATACGCTATTGGTGTTTGTTGTTTGTTTCAGCATACATATTGTGGTGATGCTAGAAGCCAAAATTTGTTCCCTTCAAAATCATTCATTCTTCTATTGAAGTATAATCTTTTGGTGTTGTGTTAATGCTCATGAGTTGGACTGCAGACTTTCTAGATTCCAAGTTCCCTCTCTTGCATCATCTACATTACTACTGCTGAAAACTATACTTAGGTCTTTTAAGTTGAATTAGTAGCTAGGTTGTTTGTTATTTAGTTTATAGTTTCTCCACGCTTCTTGATAAATACCAAGAGAGCAATAAAAAACTTTTAACTCTGGTAAACAACTTCCAAGTGTACTCTCCAATAACTGGTTACATTAATGTCATTATCTTTGAAGTTGTATTCCAGCTTTTTACTTACAGTTTCAATAAAACTCCTTATTTATTTGTCTATTTTAATCAACTTTTCCTTTACATTTCTGTATTAATTTTATTTATATGCTATTTAAATTATTATTTTACCTTTTTATAAAATATTTCATCTTTAAAAACTATCGGAATTCTAAATTAATTTTAAAAACAAAAGGCATAACTATTTCAAGTATATTTTTATCTGAAAAAAAACTATCATTTATGTGATTTTTTATTTTAAAAATTAAATAAATAACTAAATTCAGTTAACAGATTTTAACTGCTTAGAACAATGTTAAAACATATTTTCTAAACATTTAATTAGCTTCTCAGCTTTTTTATTGATTGTGTACAAAATTTCTTCGGGATGAATTAATGATAATTCGTGAATTATTCATGTTTTTTACAAATTTATTATATTTTTTAAGTATTTTTTTATTTTTTATTTTTTATTTTTTATCTTTTATTTTTAATAGAAATTTGTATTTTTTTTTTTGTTAAAAAGAGTTGTAATAAATTTTGTATAAAATATTATTTTTTTTAATTGTAATTTTTTTATAGACTGTCTGATCAGCTGATTGATTCGATTATGATTTTTTTAGATTTTTTTTAGTTGGTACTTTTTGAGTGGTTTTCTAATGTTGAGAGAACTTCAATATGAATACTTGGATCATGAAGATTAAAGTTCTGAACTAAAAGAAATAAATCACTCAAAGTTGCAGAACAAAATATCCATGATCTATGCTAGAATAGGACCTTTTTGTAATACATTTTGTATGGTTCTATTTTTTATTAACTTTTGTAGTTTATAGTTTTTAAAGTTTAGTTCTCTATTTTTCAATTTATACAATTTTTTGTTATTTGAGTTCTTTATTTTCTCTTCTCTTTATCTCGCGTTTCTTCTGCTGTTGTTTATGTTTTATCTTTTTTTATGTCTTCTGTTCTACAAATTTACATGTGGATGATGTTTCGTATTTCTCAAATGAAATTTTCTTCTTTTTATTGCAATTCTTTAATTTCTACTTTTACATTTCATTTCATGCATTTAATTCCCTTCACTTTCAATTATCTCAATAACAATTTTAATTTCAGTAATGTAGTGTTCTCTACTCTAAGTTCTTACAATTTCAATTCATTAGACACTTAAATTTAGATATACTTTTTTAAAAAAAAATAATTCTTGCTTTAAAGAATTCTATTGTTTATTTTCAATCTCGGTTCTTTACAATTTTTGTCGTTTATAATTTATACACTTTTACCATACGATTTTTTACTAGACAGACTGATAGTAGTAGCACTTATAGTCTTTATAATTTTTGAATTTGTTTCTATCTTACTTATTACTTTATACATTCATGTATTACTTACTTGAACCGTCTAATACAATATTACTTTAATCGTTTAATGCATACTTTATTTTTGTTTCATATATGCAATCTCATTTTAATTTCAATTTTTTATTTACTAGTTTTCAATTCCAATTTTTTTTTTAGTTTCCATTTAATTGTTTTACTCAATTCTAGTTAATTTCAATTTTTATCTTTCGTTTTTCATTTACTCTATTTTCTGTTTTTATTTATTGTTTATTGATTTTACTTTTATGTTTGATGCAAATTCTTAATTGAAATTTTCCTCAATCTTAAATTGTTTAAGTAGAATGAAGCAATGGAAATGTATCAGCTGTAATCTCTACATTTCATTAGATAAAACTTAGTTTTGTTTGAAAAACATAATGCTACTTAACAATTTATCACTTAACGAAGCAACAATAAAAACACACGGTGAAAGTTAGATTTTATTTTTTTTTATCTTAATTAGCATATATTATTTATATTTGTTAAACAAACATGTATTATAATTTTGAAAACGTAAAAAACTCAAAATCCTTTAAAAATAAGTAAAGTGAGATAAAGTTTCCAATATATTCAAACGTAACTTTGACTGAAAATAAATCCTAAACCTAGTTAATCTACCTAGCATAGGTTGTCTTTTGAAGATTTGATTTAGTCTCCATACAAGTTTGCACTAGCATGAAAATTTACTAGGTCAACAACAATTACTGGACTAAATGAGTTTATCATTCTAGATAGGCTTACATATAGGTATATCAACTTTTAACATTAATATTTCTATCCTTGTTTTAGAGTTCAATCTTACATGCATTAACAATTCATTTCTATAACTCAAGCGCATTAAAAATGCACCTTCAATACTTCACCAACATCCATAACTCAGGTTGTTTATGAAAAACCAATAAATTCAATATCTATTTAAAGTGGTCAAAGACCAGCAACCTAGGACAACTATACAATATAAAGACATGATCAAGATTTGAACTCATTTTACAACAACAAAATTAAACATAGATATTCAAATGTTCTTAAATTTCATCGGTTACATTACAATATTATGTTCGCCAAGACATGGCAAAAAATATAAAATTAAGTTTTTAAGGTGAAGAGTTATGTTTTCTTTAAAAATCTGAAGTCTTATATTTTTCATCAGCTTTTAATAAGAGACTAATAGATTTTTTTTGTGTATAAATGAAAATTATATATATATATAACTTAAATGGGGATTAAATTCTCATATCTTTACTACTAAATAATTTTGTGTTATATCTATTAGTATTAAACTAATAGTAATATCAAGGAAATTTTATACGAGTATACTTGTACACAGTATATTAATACTTTTAGAAATATACACTACTATAAAAATCATTAAATAGAAAATAATTTTAAAGACAAAAAATAATCAATTATTTTATTGATTATATACTATTTTATATATTAAAAAAATTATTAATATCTAAATTAGTTCATATTGTTGATAAATAATTTTTAAATTAATATTTAATTAGCTATGAAAGTTTTAATTATCAATTATTTAGATTCTAAAGTAGGTAGCTAAAACTTTAGTAGTTAATTAGATATCAATTTAAAAACTATTTATTAATAATAGAAATTAGATACCAATAATTTTTTAGTTCTAAAATAATATATAATTTAGTCAATATAACAATTTATTTAATAATTTTATTATAATGATATAAATATAAATATACGTATACAACTACACCTCTACATAAATATAAATTTCCCATACAAAAAATATATTAACAAATCAATAATTCTATAATACCACTATTTGTATAAGTATATGTTTATATTTGTATAAGTGCATCAATATATATACTAATTGATAAATTTGTATTGATATAAGGTAGTAAATATATGATTTATATAGCAAAAAGATTTGTGATCTTGGTGATTAAGTGTTGTGAAAGTAAAAAGAGATGGGTGGATGATGAGTTGATAGAAGGAAGTAAAATGAATGGAAAATTGTAAATGAGTTGCTTGCCTCCTACCAAACATCTAAATGTACACTATGTGTGAAATGGAAGGTTGTTGCGAGCAATCACTTTCAAAAGCTTCGGTGAAAATGGCACACTGAAGAAGCAATGTGCATCAGATATGCAGTCTGAGATATAGTAATGCTTCTGCCATGGTTGGCAACAGCCCAACCTTATGTTTTGAATGTAAATAAATCAAGTTGGTAGGGTTACCAATGGTTTCCACCTATTTCAACTCTCAACGTTATATCAAATGCTATATTCATACGTCAATGGTTAAAATTGAAATGCAGAGTTTGCAGGGTTAGGTGAATCCAATATAAATGTATATCAGAAATCAATTCCCTCGTGACTTCCATTTAATTTGTGGTACATGCAGAGGAGCCTTCTGTATCAATCACGCACAACCACAACCCCAACATACATTTAAAACACATCGACCAACTTCTTCCTTTCAAATAAATAAATCACCTCTTTAAATTAATTCTCTCTTTTCTCATCCTACTTTTTTTAATACATAATTCAAAGAAATTAAACACATACTTATATTATTGTAGTGGTTTTTTTTTTCTGAGTAATATTTCTTTCGTCATATATCATTTATATTTTTAATGTAACATACAAGATTAAAAACATATGAATTACACTCGTCCATAAAATTAAACTACTTTTGTCCATAGATTACTCTTGGTAAAAGAGTTAAAATATAATAACAATCTTATTTAATATGTAGTAATAGTAAATGAAAGTATTATTGAAAAAATAAAACTTTTCTTGTCCCACAATTACTGAAATTTTATCCATTCCGAAAGACTTCAAACTAACTGATGTTTTCAATGTCCCACAGTATATATCGGTTTAACCTTTAAAAAAATAATTTCACTTATATTTTCACGTTTGAATGATGCATTGATACACTTTTAAAGCAATTACTCTTTATTTGAGTTGAAAAAATATATTTATTAAAAGACTGAAGTTATTTACTAATTTAAAAAGTGAGATATTTATTGATATTTTAAGATTTAATTAAGTTTTAAGTTTTTTATCAGTTTGAATATTTTTAATTATAGTATTTATTAAAAAAATTATTTTATTCAATATTAAAAAATTATTTTTCAATTGAGTCTCTGCTATTAATTTTTTTTTTAATTGAGTGTTGCGACTGTTATTTTGTTCCATCATCGTGTTTATTTATCTTATTTATTGAGAAATGTAAAATTTTATAGTTAATACAAATTAATATTATTTAAAAATAATAAATAATTCTCATTATTTTAATTGAAAATATGTTGAATAACAAATAAATGTCACCATCAACTACATTAATGATGGTGAGAACATGTTCACTTGATCGTTATAGGTGAAAATGTAAAAGTTCACTTAAGAACATCGTTATCTAACGTATTTTTAATTAAAGTAATAAAAAAATATTTTATATTAACTACCATTTCGTATTTCTTATTATATACAAGACAAAGTAATAATTATATTACCAATTAAAAGAAAAATTAAATAATAAAAACTTAATAAAAAAATTGAATACTTAATTAACCAATTTTTTTTTAGAGGAACTCAATTGAAAGTAACGAAACACTTAAAACTTATAAATTTTTATTTTGAAAAGGAATGAAAGCTAGTGATAAATAAAATGTTATCATTTTTTTAATGTAAACCAAAAACCTAAACTCTATATTGAAGAGAATATTACATACTTAGAACATTTATCATATAAGAATATGATAAGAAACTCATTTATGATTTTATTTTGCTTTAAATTGTTTTAAGTAAATCATGGTATACTTTAATTGTAAAATGTTACAAAAAAATTATATTTTTATGCTTTATTTACACTTCAACAAATTTATAATTTAAAAAATGAATTTTATTTATATTTCAAATAAAATATTATTTACTATTAAAACTTAGGGTCTAATACAAAAAATACACTTCTTAATTTTAAGAATCCCATCACACTCGTCATTTTGTTCTAATAGGAATTTTATACAAACCTCATACTTAAATTTAAGAACTTTTAAACACACTTACATTGGAGATGTTATTTAATGACTGAAAAAGACATTGAATGTAATAGGATAGAAGTACAACAATTAGTGATGTCCTTAGTTAGAGTTGGAAAGAAAATTAAATTAACTCTAGAGAAATTCTATGAGATTTTATTAAACCACTCCTTCATTATTCTTGGTGGGTGGTTTGGTTTTGTTAATGCACCACGGAACACAGTAAGTAAAACCCATCTACCTTCAAATATACTTCTTACAAGAATTTGCATAATTAAACAACATTAAATTCTAATATGCGTATATTCAAAATTATTCTTATATTTAAGGAACACCATAGTTCCTAAGTGCATTATTGTTACATAACTAGGATAATATAGTACCCATTCTTAAGGGGTCCCACTACACTATTGTAATCCTGTAAGACTTCCAACACCTTTATTATCTAAATAATTATTATTCAAAATCAAATTATTATTTCAATTAGAAGTCATTTGAATTTGAGAAAGAGTATCTAAAAAGAGTAACACATTTTAGCTATGATCAATGCTCCTATTCATGTGCATATGAAGAAAATTACAAGTGAGTAAAGTTATCGACATTTAATTGAAGAAGTAAAAATTTATTAACCCAATGAGACATTTTTCCCGTAAATAGTATGGATTTTTACAATAACTCTTATTTTTCTCATATTTCCGTTCACAATTTGAATTTTTATTTTTTGTAGTGAATAAGAGATTTAGATTTGCGGTGTGTGATAGAAATTTTGATTTTTAGGAAGTTTTTTTAAAAAAATTATGGAATTCTATTTAGGGAGCAACTTGTAGGAATTTAATTTTGTTATTTTTAAGATTAGAGTGGAATTGAGCATACGAGTATTTTGTTATTTTCAAGATTGAAGTGGAACTGAACATATGAGTGTAGTGTTTATAATATCGATATCTATTTTTCAATTTTAACATCTAAAACTTTATTTGGAATAAATTCCGTAAAGGACGAATTTTGAAATGAAATTCTATTTTTTTTCTCTAAAATGAATAATAGTGAACAATAAAATAAATTTAAATATATATTTTTTAATTTAACGTGTAAAACTTTATCAAAATTAGAATCAACGAGAGGTTTACTGGTTTACTAGTTTAGAAGATAAAATGCAAAGTAGTCCACTCCAGAATTTTTTTAAAAATCCATACTATATATTCATACAAAAAAAGTCGACTAACTTATTAAGAAAATAAAAGTTTTGAAATTTTTTGCATGAATGAATAAGACCACGTTAGTCTTTTTAGGGATTGAATCGTACTTTACTCAATTTTACAGCATCTCAATAATAATTATTATTATTATTTATTTTGTACAAGTAATATGATCTAAACTTATCTGTTTGTATGCAATGTCTAGTTATTGAGTATGTTTTGCTACATATCTTTTTATTGTGAACACAATTGTTTCAGTGTGTATATATTTTTGTAGTTTGTATTATTCTCATATTTTATTTTATTTTTCTTCATTTTTTAAAGTTTACTGTATATTATGCATTTTTCTTTTGGTCCATCTATTCTTTCAATGTATACTGTTTTTTTTTCATTTCACTTCACAAGAAAAAATGCTACTCCTTTTAGTTTGTGTTATTAAAATATACAACATATGCTAGTCTAAATACTGAAAAGGAGAAATTAATGATTTTGTAAGATTGGACGACTTCTGTGAAAGCTAAGATAAAAAAAAATCTAAATTATTTATTTATCTGAGAGCAATATTCTTATTTGTTTTTATTTTTAGTTTCTAATCTCGTGCTAAAAATACACTTTTCTTTATGCGAAAACTAATTGAATAAAACAAAAGTTTTTTTCTAAGACCATTAATTATTTTACTTTTAACGTCTTATATTATCTTACTTGTTTAAATTGGTAAGGTTTTTATATAATTTAATTTTCGTGCCTTACAAATAAATTTATATTATATATCATTATAAAAGTATAAGAGATTGTTAGAGAAAAATATTAAAGTTTTTATTTTGATAAAAACAAACATAAATAAACATGTTTTAAGGCATATGTAAAGTATTGTTCTACTACCAGACGACAAAGCCGACTAGACGACAAGATGCAAAGTTAAACACGTAATTAGGTATAAACAAACCAACTTAGGTGATAAACACGGTTAAGGCACAATTGGGCCTTCGTTTGGACCCTAAAGCAGGCCCATAGCAACCATAGCCCATCTAGAGCAGTATAAATAGTAGAAGAGGCACAACACCCAAGGTAACTATTCACTCCCTACTCTTCTGGTACCTAGCTCTCGGTCTGACTTGATCGTCGGAGTGTCTTCGCAGGTACTCCCCCCATCGTTTCTAGACCAAAGGAGATGCAGCCGAAAAAAGCCTAACCGAAAGACCGGAAAGACGAGAAGATTGCAACAAGAAGAAGTGTTCTGCAGGGTTTAGGTCTTGTAAGAACAATTGTCTACACCTTGTAGAATATATATGGTCTACTTAAGAAAAAAAAAATTGTCTAGTGTCAAGATTAGACTAAAGAGTATTTACTTATATTGTCTAAGCAGAGTTAATTATTTTTATGACCATAAATACTATTTATGGAGGAAAAAATTGTTTAAAAAAATATAGATGTCATGTTGATCAAGAACCATCAAAATATATTTTGAGCATAAGGTATATAGAAAAAATTGTATTTTATATGTTACAAATATATATGTTGTATAAAATCAAATATAACTTATTAAATAATGTATATTTAATATGTTTTTTTTTACCTATGACACTTTTGATTTGGTGAAAGAACTCTTGCTCGTATACTTGCACTACTTTTGTTTAGTTGTATCTATCTATCTATCAATCTGTATATTAGAGATATTTATTTTCATCTTCTTTGCCTTCAGTTTTACTCTTTTGTTCATCTCTATTTTATTTTATAATATGGTATTATAGTCATTTTCGAGTCTATCCTAACGAGAGTTTGTTGGACTTATTAGGCCACCCGCTATGTTATCTCACGCATGAACTGTCACTCTCGGCGTGAGGGAAGTGTGTTGGAGATCCCACATTGACTAGAAATTAGAATATTTCATTGTATATAAATGAGTACAAATCTCACCTCATAAACTAATTTTATGGGATTGAATTAGGCTTATAGTACACTAAACTTATGTGCTTATTGGTTAGGTAATAAATATGTTTTTACATAATAAAAGATAAGATAATGTATTCAAATAATACACATGGCCCAGGTTTACCGCATCACAAAAGTAAAAGAGGCACAAAACTTTCTAAAATGAACTTTGTTTAAAGTACATCTCTTTCTTGAACTGGAATATTGGTTAGGTAAAACAGTGTTTTGCAGATGAATCATGGGATGTCACTAGCCAGAAAACATCAAACAAACTCAAAGTCACCACCGTGTGACTATTGCCTTTGGCCCACTAGCGTGCATTTGACAACGAGGTAGCAGCTAGCTACCTATATGCCACAAAATAGCCTTCAAATAACAAATTAACACATAATAATAAAGTAATACACATGTATTTTAAATTGAGAAAAAAATTAAAATTAAGATATATTACTAAAATCAGTTCATTCTAATAAAATTTTATTTATTAAACTTATCAACTTACCATATCGTATATAGTTTCATGTATATTTAATAACATATAAATGAGTGTAATTGATTTTATAACATATTCTTTTAGTGATTGGATGGATTTTTTAGATTAATTATGATTCATTTCATGGATAAAATGACATATTTTTAAGATAACAGAACGAAATGAAATAGCAGTATCTTTTGTGTCGTTGTGAAGACATGTTTAATTTGTCACGAGCTTGACTATATGTAACATGCACAGCAAAGTTTGTCTGCCTAAGGCTCTGTATTCTACTTGATGCTACTTGTCTTCATCAGTGTGAAAACTCGAGCCTCTTTTGTTTGCTCCAAAGGACATATATGATTGTGTACCAATGTATGAAGAAGAGAATAAAAAATTATGACTCAAAGTAAACGCCTTCTTACACTTTACACAACATGCTTCTGCTGAAGAAACACAAAAGCTCTTTACTTTGCACACTCTCCCACCTTCTTCCAAGGAACTCACTACAATTTTTAACTTCAAGCTTCCAACACTCAAATATCAAATTTTAATAATCAGTAGTCTTAATTAACCGTACTTTATATCATCACATATTCAGATATGCTTCTCTCTCAAGAATGGGATGGAAAATAAGATAATGAAATATATTTTTTTATAAATATAACTTAATTTATGTAGAAATTGAAAAATATAACTTTTCAAAAAAGTAGATTTTTTTAAAATTAATTTCAAGTTTTTATATTTTAGACGTAAAGTTTGGATAACGTCTATGTAAAATAAGAGAATATGATTTGTTTCATCTAACGATCAAGATTTTTTTTCGAGTAATTGTTGTACTTGTTCTGATTCATATAACTACTATGCAAGATTCATTAAGTATTGATTAAGTTTTTCGTGTTATCTTGAATCTATATGCTCAATAGATAAGGAACAGTCATCCATTTATGTATAAGGGTTGGACCACTCCTGAAGTGGTTCTCATTTATTTATTTTTTATTAATGATAAAAAAAAAATATGCTCAATGGATATAAATTTTTATTATTATAAAAATATATACAGAAGTACTACGAGTTTGTGTTAAATATGATTTGTGTGAAATTTTTTTAAAAAAATTATCCTTATCATACACAATATTTTAGTTATATAAAATTTACACGAATTTAGTCATATGAAATTACATTAAAGTAATACAATGTCAAATACGATTTAAACTTTGCTGAATTTGTACATAATGACAAAAATCACTTTTCACAAATTATTTTTACATAAAAGTCATACCTATAGAAGACCACTTCAATTAAGTAAATTTGTGTTTAATGTTACCATTTTGTTTATCTAAACTTTTATATATGGACACTTAAAACATAAACAAATTAATATTAACTTATATTAATTACTTAAACTCTTTTATAATGTTTTTTTGAAATAAATTATTTTATTATGTAAAAATAATTAATTTTAGTTTATAAAATCTATTTTAAATTTTCCTTTTCTTTTTATTTATTTAGATAAAACGAAAATAAAGTGTAGAATACTGTTTGTCGCACCATTTATAACACTTTAATATGAGTGTGTTATGGTTATGACCTTTAAATACAATTATAATTTTTATTATTTAAAATATTTCTTTTATACGTAAATTTTAATAAAAACTTATATATTATATTTAAGATTCAAATTTTCTTTTTGTCCTTGTAACTATGTCAATTGTTTTAGTTTGTGTTTTTCTTCACTATTGTCTTTATAATTTTTGGCATAAAAAAATGTTGAATGATATGGTAACATGTTGTTTTGTGACTCATCGTGGTATTAACTATTTGACATTTTTTAACAGAATTAGACGACATGTACTAAAATTAACATAATTCGGTATCTGATACCATATTACAGAGTGGACTTTAAGCCTAACTCAACCCTATAAAATCGACTCAATGGGGTGAGGTTTGCACCCACTTATATATTATGAAAGACTCTAATCTCTAGTTGGTGTGGGATCTCCAACATTCAGAACTTGCAAAAATGTTTACCAAAGAAAGAGTTAAAAAAATATCAAATACATACTACAAACTTAATTAAAGCTTATAACAAAATAAGAAAGATCACAAAAGTGAAAAGAGATGAACTCGTGCTGCCAAATGTTCATCTTCCTAAAAGAAAAAAAAGGGGCAAAAAAACATCTCATTCGGTGTTGCAGTACATGTAGCATTACACAACATATAAAATATATATAATTAGCAGCTACATCCATTTGTCCAAAATGTAGTAAAAGAGACCTTCCTAAATCACAAATTTCTCACTTTAGATAAACTTCATCAGCCTTTTTGTACGAAACTATTCTCCACTGACTTCTAGTTTTCCTCAATCTATCTAGTTGTAACTTGTGGTCCACACTAAATGAACTACATAAAAAAAAAAAACCCCTCTTCAATGATAACTTAAAATCTGCTTTTTACTATTATAATAGAAAAAATATTATGGCAAGTTTTCATTTTTATTTTCTCTATTAATTTGATGAAAAATATTTCAGTTCCAACTAGCAGAAATAAACCAACACTTTGATTCCAAGATGAACCTTACTATTTCATATGAAGAAAACAAACTATACCAAAATAGTGTAAGGCCCTTCAGAAGGGCACATAGCAATCAGCTTCACTTAAAGAATCTGCAGCTATATGGTGTAGACTATAGATTATACAGAAAAAAAATCCGTGGGGCCAATAATAAAGGTTTTACAAATTCTGGGAAGGGTATGACCTGATCAATTTTATATTAAGACAGAGAAAGTTGAAGAGTATGACTATGATGAATTATATATTGAGATAGAGAAAGTAGCAGAAGGCGAGTAAAGGTAATGGTGGATCCAACCCATTTGAGTTTGTTCCAAACCACATACATTATTGTCGTCTTACACTTCAAGTCTACCTAGCTTTCCTCATGAAACCATCTCCTACTTTTCTTAGTGTCACAATACTTTCTCTTTCTAAACTGTGTGAAAAGGAGCACTTTGCAGCCACTTTGGGGAAAAATATTTTCCCACTGTGGATGTGTCTTTCTTCTCAACTTTTGGTACAAACCCTCTAGTTCCTACTGTTGTGAATGATTAGTGAAAGGAGATTTGGGGAAGATCCCGGTGTATGCTTATTACTTTAATCTGAATAGTTTAACATAAAATGAGATATACTTAGCTGTATAATAATGTATATATCCCAAGCATGACCTTTAACAAAATGTTTTAAAAGATAAATCATGATTAGTATGAAAGCATGCATATTCTAAGAACCAGCACCCCTCTTCTTCTGGGGCCTAAAGGGAAAGGCTGTGCCAACATAAAGTTTCTCACACACCAACTCTTAATTACTTAGTTTCTTTTTTAGTTCATGGTTCTTTCACATACCAAGCACAAATCAATTAGGATTGTTTTGGCAAGTGTGGAATAGGCAAGAAGTTTCAATTACTCACAAAATTAATTAGCCAGCTAATATTTGCGCATGACTATCATTTTTTTGTTTCTCATTCAACAAAAACCAAAGACTGAGTCATTTTAAACAATCATTATGAAATCAAGTCTGAGCAAGACAGTTATGATCCTGATGCTATTCTGATGTATAATAGTCAAGACCTGAAAGATGGGCCAAGACCATGAATAATTTCATCATTGAATGGCCTACCTTGTGTCAAAATTATGTGATGAAACATAGGATTGTATTATTGTGTAAATTGTTGAGCATCACAAAATGGCAAGGGAAATAAAGTGTATTTCAATGCCTCAAGTGGTAGCTTTGGTATATGACATGAATAATTTAACTTTGTGACTCGGAATGCAGGGTTTGGGTTGAGCCAATTTCTGACCCGGTTCACCCGATGCCCCAGTGTGGGACACTTCCATGTGCTGCATAAACTCACCAATAAAAGTGATTGCAGGGCAAAAACTAATGGTGCATTTGTGCTAATAGGCCTGTCATCAGAGAGTTATTGTCCCATAACTCAAATGTTGAATCAGCCACTTGGCATTTGAAAAGTAGAGTCTACGCTAGTTGCTTGATCCCAGTTACCATTGAATATGGTAGACTGCAAAATCAAGTTTTCATAAAATATATGAAAGACATTGGCCTAAACACATAGGTAGAAATTAGAAAACGATGAATAAGATGGTGAGGCCAATAAATTTTCATCCATCAAAAGAGGCAATGTACATTAGGGAGAAGTAATTTATGATAAGAAGGTTGAACAAGATGGACAAGTGATTGATAGATGGATACCCTAGGCATGTGTTCTTTTTTACTTGCGTTTTGCAACCATCTATCTATTTATCTATCATGTCCATCGAGTCACATGAGCTGGGCAGAATAAGAGAAAGTGAATTGGGTGGTAGGGGCATGATATGGACTCCAGAGCACTAGAATACAGAGGCATGTTGAATTGGCCAATGAAAAAGCCCAAGGTTAAAGCACTTATCCTTGTTCATAAAAGAAACACGCGCGAGGGCAAAGGAAGAAGTGTTGGAATCTGGAAACACAGAGAAATGAAAGTGTTAAATGGTATTGATTCCCTTTAAGTCATTTCTATTTGACAATTCCCCAAAAATTGTAGTGGGGTCTTCCTCACCTTCGGACAGGTATGTACTAGGATTTTAAGTCTCAAGAATAGGGGCTTCTAGACCATTCACAGACAAACTTCGTGGCGCATATTGGCATTAGTGTTGAGGAGATTTTTAGATGTGAAAGTGTAGGACATTGCATGTGAACTCCTTCTTTTCTCACTATATTTGCTTGGTTAAACTTTATCCTTTTCAATTGAAAGACGCGAGGTTTGAAAGGTTTCTCCAAAAGAAAACTACAAAAGATAGTGTAAGCAATTCGTTTGATTTCATTCCTTGTTTTGGTCTCAACAAAAAAAGTTTTAATTCCATACTAACACCAAAGATATTTTGTAGGAAAATATATGGCTATAAATCACAATGAAACTGTGTAAAAATGAGGGCTTGTGTTGTCTATCTGTAACAATCCAAAAAAATAATTCCAGCGGAATAAATATATTGTGGAGAAAAAAGAACAGGTGATATGATTATAAGCATGGATGAACTGTTGATGTTATGTGGTACAGATACTGCATACCATATATTAGCGTGCATATGCAATCAAATAGGGTTACTTTTTTCCTTCCAAACCTGAAATTGAGGGAAAAGACGAGAAACAAACTAATTGGTACAAGAAACACAAAGAGAAACCGATTGAACAAAAAGTTGAGGGTGCCAATTATTAGGGTGGTGAAAAGCCTTATCCTTCATGATTTTGAAGGACTATTGCTCTATCAACATGCTTGTTTGTGCTCCCTAACGTAAAATACTGGCCAAGTTCTTCACAGTCCATGCAACCCATCATCACTTCACCTACACCAGTTCTCTCTCTCCCTCTATTAAAATAATTGAAGTTGAAACATCGATTGTAAGGTGAATAGTGAAAGGTTATTGCATTATGGAGTGGCGCATATAGTTTAGTCAAAGTCCTAGACTAGAAGCAAGGGTTCACCACAAGGGTCCTAGACATAATTCTTGAGTAGTAATTAAGGATAGTAATAATTATAATCCTTCAACTTTGTTTCTGACACAGTTATTTTCTGTCAACTTACATCATAAATATCAGAGTTCATTGTGGTATTTGATTTGTTTGTGTTTTTCTTAAGAATTGTGAATTGGGCAAAAGCTAAGATAAAAGTCAATGATTTTACTTGGACAACCATTCTTACCTGGGAAGCAAAGTCTGAAGTTAGTAACCGTTACAGGGGAACATCCTAATTCCTAATGATATATGATGTTGGTATGTGGAGAGAGAATAAACCCATATCATAAGTATATTATGTGTTTTCCACCAAAAACAACAAGAGGTTTTTAGATGAATATAAAAACCATAACTTTGCGACCAACTTTTTGGTTGATTTTGACTATTTTCCATATCTAATAAGATGGACTGATGTGCACACAGAACTGAAAAATAAATGTGTATATCACACACCTAACCCCAGTGACCACATTCTGCACTATGGACTGCATGTTATTCGCTAAAGATTCTTCCACAGAAAAAATTTACAAAATACATAAAAAGTTATTACATGGGATACGTAACAATTTATATAATATAAATTTTTTATATTTTTTTCAATCATTATAACAACATGTAATAGATGATGATGTGTAGGGCAATAAAATAAAATAAAAACACATTATTTGGTAACATTACTAATGAAGTATTTATAATTGTTTGATTTTCACATTGGAGCTTTATGGTCTACTACTTCAACACCTAATCATTATTTTCAATATTATTTAAATTAAACACGATTATGTGTAGAATTAAGTGGAAGAGTTTTGATAGAAGAAGAAAAAAAAGGAACTGTGTGATTGTAGAATTATTTACGACATTCTCATAGAATCTGTTCAGCTGGTTTCTCGTACGGACATGGAGTGCGACAGTGGTGATTATTTGTAGAGACTCTGATTCTGATTCTAGCAAAGTAACATCATAGTGTAGGAGAGACTATGTATTTCTTGTCGCCTAGTCTAAAACACATGATCGCATTATTTTCGAAATTATTCACACTAATTAAATTAGATCTTATAAATGTTGGACATTTATAAAATAATATATATTATTTGAGAATATGTACCTTATTAAGAAAGTGAGACAAAGATATATTGAAGAAAAAAATATTTCATTCTTTAAGAAAAAAAAAAGGTACACTTCTTATAATATTGTAACTTTAGATTCAGACAAATAAAGTCAACTAGTGTAAATATGTTTTTCGAATGATGCAGTAAAAAGTAAAACGTAAATAGTAAAAAGTAAATAAAATGTACTTGATATTGTCACATGAATATAGATTTGTTGAATCTTTATATCACTACTCTTAGGATATATTGAGTGAAAAAGAGTTTTGATAAATATATTTTATTCTATCACCTTTAATGTATTTTTTTCATCAATAGATGTATTATTTTCATATATAAGATATTTTCCTTTTGTGAAAATAAAAATGTATTCTTGATTTCATTTGTGTAACTTTTTAAATTTCCACATCTCACATGATTAAAGTGATAGGATTGATGTGATTTTTTTTATAAGTACTATAGGTATTTAAGGATTAGGTTTAAGTAAACGTACCATCGAATTCAATAGAAACTATTCACGTTAGATTGAATTGGATTTAAATTTTTTTATTAGACTCAATTCAACTCACTTTAAATTGAATTAGATCAATTTATAGTTTGTAAGTTTAATTTGTTGCCAAATTTTGCAATTTCAAAGTATTTTTTATTAAACCCTTTTAAAATAGATATGTACGATTTAATATTTGAATAATTTAATATTTTAAAAATGCATTTACTTAATTAATAAAACTATAGAGTAAACTGAATCATGATAATTATGTTATTATTTATTATGTAACTTGTATTGTATTAAGTTGAATCGAATTTAATTCCACACAAAAAAATCTAATTCAATCAGTCTGGTTAGATTTAATTATTAAATTATGTCACACAATAAATATCTTTGATAAATATTAATAAAATGACTATATCACCTCATGTAAACAAACTACTATATATCTTACTACTAAATTTGCAACAAATGTGATATGTTTGGTTATATATTACAAGACACATTAGTGTCCTTATTCCGTTATTCCATTGGGATATGATACTTTATATATAATCAACTAATGCTTGATGTTTTCTGAATTTTAAATATCTTTGTCCATAAATATAGTAAATTTACAACTATTGGATGTGATCTTTTTCATATAAAATTACGCGAAAACTTTACTAAACAAGTTTCTTCATGTCACCAAAGAAAAATTTCATATACAAACTCTGATTTTGAAATATCAATTTTGAAAGAAAAAAATATTTTTATTTAAAATTCTTAAGAGTAAATGATCATTTTCTTTATCCTTAATGTGTACTAATTCAATATTTAAACGTATAAAAGAATGATATTTATTTGTAATAATTGCATGTTGCTGTACAATTTACTTTGTATTCACGACTTTTGTCGAAGTATTTATCGAAAACTAGAATTTGGTGTGAATTTTTTTTCCAATCAGTTATTTGGTGTCGCTTTAATCATTAAATACTACATTTTGTGATAAAATAATCCCACAAAATATAACAAAAGGCAAGTGTCACACTTTTATATATTCACCAACTAAATCATAATTTAAAAAAAATACTAGTCTAGGTACACACTTAACAGGGTTGCTAATGCGTTAAAAGTGGGATTTCTCCAAAATCATGTTATGTCCCTTTTCCTTTTTTTCAACTAGTGTTTGAGATTGGTCGCTTGATAAGTTTGTTAGATGTTTTCTGGTCTTTAGTTCCAGGTAGTGCTCTGATTAGTTAGTATGGTAACTTTTGTCAGATGCTGAATTTTATTTTTTTTATATAAAGGTTTATCACTCCTTAAAATGGTTTACATTTATTTATTATTTTATTATTGCTGATAAAAAAAATTGTACACATTTAACCATAAAAAAATACCCATTTACTATTTATCCAAACAAAATTGCCATAAAACATGGTTTAGTATAATATTTTAAAAAGCAACGATGATGTAATTAATTCTCTCTAAAATTAAATTAGCATAATTAATTTAAAGAAAATGAAGAGAATGGTCCCTACTAATGTCATTTTCATGTTACTGGTGTCATACTCAAAGAACCCTCTTCCTCTTGCAATTGTGATTATCATTATTAGCATAAAAATGACAACAACTTCATCTACCATTTTAGTCACTATCACAATCTAATGCTACCACTACTCCCTCTCAGAGCTACCTTACCCACCACTCACGAAACTACTTCCAACACTACCACCTTCGTCACTTCAATTTCAGTTAGTTGACACACTATTCATTTCATTATTCACCACCACCATATTAACATGCATCTGCTACTTTATTCATTTCATTCTTATCCCAACTTTACCAATTATTTTATACTCTTGGAAATTTATGAATATTTTTTTTTTTAATTTTTAAATAAGATTACCTAAAAATTATTCTTAAAATGATAAACTCTAATAATTCTTTATCTTGAAATATATTTAAAATAAAATTACATTATAAATATTAATACAAATGACAGTAATCCTTTCAAAAGATAAATTTAGATAAATTGCACAGCAAACTATAAATTTAAATCAAATTAATATATTTAAATTTAACTTTAATTTTATATATCTACAAAACTAAATTTTAAATAATTATTTAATAGTTATTGTTTTACTCACTAATAATTTTCATTTAATTATTTAATTCTAAAAAAACCTTCATAAAGATCACAAATACTTTGGTTATTTGATTTTAAAATATTGAATAAGAATCACCAACAGTAAATATCCGTATATATGAATACTGTGATATTTGTATTTATTTTATTCAAAAATAAATAATTAAAATATATATACTCATTGTCCCTTATCTCTAATCCCACTCTGATATACCGAGAAATTAAAATCAAAAGTGGTATTAAAATATTTTATTTGAAAAGGAAAAATAGAGGTAATTATTATTTTTACTTTATAGACTAGAAAAAGTAAATACAATAACGTTAAAAAAATTATTATGTCTGTGATAATGCCAAATATATATATATATATATATATATATATATAATCTGAAATTATAATAGAAATATTTTATTTTTAATTGAAATAGAATATTTACGTAAAAAATCAATATCTACGTAATAATAATAAAATATAAATATTTAAAATACAAAGTTATGCATGTACTTAGTAAAGATTTATAACAACACAGTTAATTATTTAAGTAAGAAGGGAACACGATGTATATTAAGAAAATGAATGTATTATTTTATATTGAAATAGCAAAGAAGAAGAAGAAGATGTAAAAAAATATTAAGATCTAGACTTTTTTTGCATTAATTATTTTTTAGTTTAATTTTTTAAAAATAATATAATTTTCGTAATTTCAAAATATTTCCATAAATATTTACTATTTTAATCTCATCATCTTTACACTGCCACTATCATAATTCATTGTTGGATTGTGTGACAGTGTTTGAGTGGGATTGTAAAAGTATTTAATATCCGCGCATGATTGTTAAACTCATGAAAACATAAAAGAGATAAAAAAAGAAGTATTAATTATTTGATGGTTTTAAAAATGGATATAACTACCAGCTTTGTGTTTTGTTTTTTTGTCCAAAATAATTGGAATCATTGGAGCCGAGGAATGGAGGCAACAAGTTTAATGGGCCTGCCTATGCTTACAAATAAAATTGGCAAATTCTCCCTGCACCACATCAATTCCATGCTGCACCCAATCTACCATTCAAAATGACTGAGAAGAAAAGTAGGGTGTAGATAAAAAAAATACTTCTGGAATACATTTTCAAATTTAAATTTCTGGAATATATTTTTAAATTTTGGAAAAAAAATAATTCAAAATGCATTTTCAGATTTTATGTTTTAAATTTTCTTTTCCAGAATACATTTTTATATTTGGATTTCTGGAACACAATTTTAAATTCTGAAAATTTCTTTATGGAATGCATTTTCAAATTTTGTATTCTGGTTTTTCTTTTCCAAAATATATTCTTTGCATTTCAGAATTTTTTTCCTAAACGAAATTTTAATTTTTAAATTATATTTTTTGAATTCCAAATTTTCAAATCTATAATAAAAAGTAATTTTAAAAATTTTAAATATCATAGGATGGAGGTTGAAATTGATATAATGAATGAATAACTTGACAAAAAAAAGATTTCACGTAAGCCCAATTACTTTCAGCGCTCCATTTCATTCTTCTTACAAGTCCATCAATGTGTTAAAACTTGAAAATGCTCCTATCTTTTATATATATATATATATATATATATATATATATATATATATATATATATATCGTTGCTGCCAACTTTGTCACTGTATTGCAACCAAACTCTTACTCGTTTGAGCTGCAGCCATTTTTCATTAAGGTGGATTTCTTTCCTTTTTCATTTATTAAGGATGAATTTGAAATGTTTAATCTGTATAAAAAATATCGTATAATTTGAAATAATATTATAAATTTTTAATTAAAAAACTTATAAATTGAATGCTAATTTTTAAATTTTACAATTTAAAATATATTTTTGAATTTGGAATTATAATTTATTTCTAAATTTGGAAAATACTATATTACACAATATGTAACATAAAAAATGCATTCTAAATTTGTAATTTTTTTATTGTTCTTTTTTTTTATTATGTATTGTTTTATTTTTCTTTTGAAACATATGATTAGGTTAAATGGTGATGTCTTTCAATTCAATAATCATTCTATAACCTCAATTATAAGAAAGATCATGGTGAATCGTTTAATGTGAATTTTGTTGGTGTTAACATGTAACTAGAAGATACACATTGAGATGAAATAGTGTATGATAAAGGATTATTTCATTTATGTTGATAAGCTATGTTGATTATGTTGTGAAGACTTTGAGAGAAATAAAATTTATTTAATTGTAATGGTTATTGTGTGTTATTAAATGAGTTTATGTGCATAAGATATTGAATATTTTTTTATTGGATTATGAAGAGTTAAAGGTTGTGTCTCATGGACAAAAGTAAAATAAAATTGGAGTGTCACATGAGCAAATTAAGACTATGATGCAAAATTTGGACTCTATAACATTAGTTACGAGATGATAAAAATGAGTTATTTTCTGCATTTGTAGATAGGTAACATAGATAGATCTATAATTTTCATCTACCTATGAAATGATAATCACTTTAAATAATTTGTTTCAACTCCTTCGCATTCCTGTAGTTGACAATTATGCATGTGGTAATTGTGGATGCGATGACAACAATAATGATCTTGGTGTAGTTTTCCGAATAATGATCTTTGTATGCGTCACAAATGGACATATGTTGTAAGACTTATTTATTATAGTTTGGGAATGCACACAAATTGCAAGTACAAGTGTGATGTTAATGAGTATGTCATACCTATAAGTCTTCAAAATCCACCAATCACCGTATTTTACTACTCAATTTATACAGAAAATTACATTTACTTATTTTACTTATAGTGAATAGTAAATATTTTTCATAATATTTATATTTATCAACTTCTTCACAACCTAAGACTATGTTTTCTTTCTTTGTTGGACATTTGTTGTATTAAACCTAAATGATAATGGATTGGATTTTTTTTGAATTTTGAAAAATCCAATCCAAATCCAAATATTTTGATCAAATTTTAAATTCAAATCCATATTTTTTTATAAAAAGAATAAATTTTTATAAATCTAAATCCATATTTTTATAAAAAAAAACATTAAATTGAATTTTAAATTTCAAATCCATACTTTTTAAATAAATTAACATAATAATAGTATGTAAAAAATTCAAAATATTATATAAATATTAAGAAAACATAATAAAATTATAATTTAATAATACCAAAAATTTAAAATATCATAATATATAAATTTTTAACATTCAAAATACATCTACCTATAATATTTTAATTAAATTTAAACTTATTTATCAAAGAATTTTTTATTGGAGCAGTTTACGTTCAGCTTAAAACTGCAACTAACATGTTTGTGTAATTGTTTCATTGAAAAAAAAAAAACGTGAGTCAGAATTTTTTTTTATGAAACATTTGGCAAACTGGTTGAATTGTAGTATACTTTTTGAGTTGAGTCGATTTAATACGAACATGAAATGAAAACTTTTGATTATTAATTGCAACTATATTTTTAAAATTTTAATTTAAGACCCCTTGTTAGCAATTTAAAATATTAAGCATAAATTGTAATAAATACAAGTAAATAAGTATTTATTAGATTTTAAAGTCAATACACGTATTAAAGAGCATTCAATAAATATAAAACATTACTGAATTTGAATTAAAATATACGTCTCATTAATTATGTCAAACCGATTATTAAATAGATTCATTGATGAGAAAATAATTAATTACAATTTAGAACATTTTAAAAAGACAAACACCAATATATATAAAACCAAAGTTACGCTTATTCTTTAAAAGAATTAAATTAATTAATAAATAAATAAAACATATAAAATGTGAAATAAATAAAACATTAATTCGTACCTCAGTTAGCAGTAAAAGAATACTCAGTATTCATTTTTCTTACAGAGATTTAATAGCTTTTGATTAATATAAAATGGTGATATACAAAAATGTTTTTTTTTATCGGAGATCTATATAATTTTTTTGCAATAGAATTACAGGAAAAGATGTTTGAGCATAATATTTGAACTTAATATATATATTATTGTCTTCGTCTTTAATATTCAATTTAAAAATTAAATATTATTTATATTCAATATGAAAAATTGATTTGTGAATTGGTGCTTAGTTACTTTTCTAGTTTTTTGTTGCAAAATTTGGGTGTTGTTTAGTGATAATTGAAGTTGTTTTAGTGAGTAACTGTTTCCAAGTTAAGCTTTGAAATTTTAGGATTGGAAAATCAAATTTTCTAATTTTTAAAATATATATAAACAAAATGGAAATTTCATATGAAAAAAATTATAAAATATGAATCAAAATAAAATTTAAATTTAAATAAATAGATTTTTAATGGATTATAACATTACAAAAATAAGACAATCTAATCCAATTAGATTTTCGATCACCCTTAATTAAATTCCAATAAATAGTAAATCTAAATTTAAATATTATCTACAAATTTAGGATATCTTATTTTTCAAACATCTACCAAATATATTACAACATTAGGATACACCACTTTCACATTAGTACAAAGAAGGACATATTTTACTTATTTTCAAATTATAATCTTCTTTAATTATTTTCTACTTGTTAGAATCACATTTCATCATAATAGAAATTTTATCCATACCAATCAATCTAATAACTTTGTTCTATATTTGACTACAAAATTGATCATCCAACTCTATCAATTTATTTTCAAATTGTTTAATTTAAAAACTAAAAAACAATTTTCAGATTATATAGTCTAAAAGCTAATCAGACCGTTACAAATTGTTTAATCTAAAAATATGATGCAATATTATCTTAAAGATTTCATAATTCATAAATTTTTTAAAAAATTATAATGAATAATTCATAATTATTGTAAGAATGTGTGTAACTCAGTTCATTATAACTAGAAATTGTACAATCCAAAATGATCTATAATATTCTAAATAAAGTGATTTTTTTCTACTATGAATTACACAATCTAAATAAATCAATAATTAATATCCACCCTTACTTGAATCAATCGAAAACAAAAAATAATACTTACTAAAGGAGCTAACTAACTCCAACCTCTACAAAACCTTCATTTCTAACAACATTCTGTCAAATGCAATGCTCAAAGCAGTAGTTGAAGTGCACCATTGAAGAGAAGCACAGTAGTGAAACTTTTGGAAGTTGAAGGGCTTATAAATTACAAAGGGCAAACTGGGTACTTGAAAATGCGGTATAGGAGGAAAATATTGGAGTGCATAAGTAAAACTCTCGCCCAAGTTGATGTCAAAACAGGCCTATATAAAAGCCCAATATATTTTTCTCCTAGTGGGCCTTAAGTTTCGAAAGAGGAAAATTCTTCTTACACCCAACCTTTTTGAATCTGCACTCTACATACTTTTAAATTTTCGAAAATATCCTTCATTTTGGAATTGAAAATCCAAAATTAAAAATAATACATTGTAGAAAAGTAGATTTGAAAGAAAAATAATTTTTATCTTCAAAAAAGGTTATAATCAATAATGTTATGAAAATATTTAAAAAATACCTTTACTAAATATTTTCAAATAAGTGTTGAATATAAAATGATACTCTTACCACCGTCTAAGAATTCAGAAGCATGTAAAAATACTTAAAAGAAATGTTGTTAGAATTAAAATGTACACAAATTAAGAGTAAGAGAATATTTTATTTTTACTAATATATAATCTGTTAAAATTAAAATGTACACTAATTAGTAAAATTGAAAATATTTTCAAATGTAGTTAGTTTGCAATGATAATGGAAGTAATGTAATAAAGCAAAACTGCCAAAATTAATGTATAGTGTGGGGAAAGATTAAGATTTGCACTTCATATACGTGGAACATCTGAATCCATGATTTGCTTAAAGCTAAACTATGAAAATCTGAGTTTGTAGCCGTTGCGTCTCAGCAAAACATTTCCTCTGCCACCGAACTTCACTCTTACGAAGTTGGTAATTGAAGTCCCACGCATTTTCTCTTTTATTTTCCGGAAACTTGTGCATTCGTAACTATCACGTCTGCTTAAAACAAAAAACACAGGAACCACACCTTCTTCTAACTAACTTACTTTTCGTGACACAAATTAAGTTGAAAGCTGATACATCAAGTTTTCAGTTACTGTTTCTTGCAAGTCATGGCAACACCCTTCCCTCTCTTTGGCTTCACAAAGATTTTCCCATTATATCTCAAAGCCTAACTGCATGATAGATGAATGCAAGTTTAACAAACCTGTACAAAACAAAAGAGTGGATCACAGAAGGCAGGTTAGGAAGCTGCAAAAATCTATAGCCAAACCATGGATGCTATTATTAAAGAAGAGCTGCACATGTATAATTCTGATAATCATGGTCAACAAAAGCTACCACTTCTGCACAACATGGAGGTTCCAGAAGCTGATAGAAGCCTCATTCAGAGAGCCATAAGTCAAACATTTCAAAGCACAGCCCATTTGGCAAATCTCCTACCAACTGGCACTGTTCTTTCTTTCCAACTTCTATCTCCAATAGTCACAAACCAAGGCAACTGTGACTCGGTTTGCAAGTTCATGACTGCTACACTTGTGGCTCTTTGTGGTGCCTCTTGTTTCTTCCAATGCTTTACTGATAGCTTCAGAGATGATAAGGGGAATGTTTGTTATGGACTTGCCACCTTCAAGGGCTTGTGGGTCATTGATGGATCCACCTCTCTTCCACCTGAACTTGGTGCAAAATTTAGAATGAGGTTTATCGATTTCATACATGCAGTGATGTCAATTTTGGTGTTTGCAGCAGTTGCATTATTTGATCAAAATGTGGTAAATTGCTTCTTTCCATCACCTTCAACTGAGGCACGGGAAATCCTAACAGTGTTGCCTGTGGCCATAGGGATTTTTTGCAGCATGCTCTTTGTGGCTTTTCCAACACAGAGACACGGAATTGGCTTCCCACTATCACCAAACTAAAAGTTGGGGTCCTTTATATTTATGTTTGTGGACCATTTTCAACACTGTGATTCTGTGACACCATATAGGAATTTAGTTGAATTTCATTGTTCTGATATCATATAAATAAAGTGGAATATTTAACTTTTCATTCTATGAAACTAGTTTTATTTTTTACCAAGTTTTATGGAATTTGATGAGAGGATCTGATGCAATTCTGAAATGGATCTATCCACAGGCAAAGCCTTTACGAATTGACAACAAAACTAGAAAGAGAATATTACATGTGGAGTTGTGGACTCAACTGTAGACAACAAGACAGCCTGACAGAATCAATTCCATAAAGATATATAAACACACAAGTCTTTGTTATTTCTTCCTTAATTGAATGCTTCTTGTGTGCATCTATTTTGTCGGTTGAATCTATTTCACACTTCTTACACCTGTATTTTAGAGCGAGCCATTACAGAAGCTTCTAACAACAATATATTCTACTAGTTTGTTGGCAATAACATGATACATGATAGACTCAAGATTCATGATCATAAATTCCTTTAAAAACAGCTATACTCTTATGTATACACAGTTTCAGCAGAGATAGAATTTGCAGTTTTTTTATTATTCAAGATCATCATAATATTTCAGCAGCTTTCAGTGAAGACATAATACAGAATGTGTGAAAAGTTTCTTAGTCATCCTACTCAGAAAGCCAGCAATAGCAGAATTGAATATGAATGAACAGATCTAAGAATGCTATACATGTAGCACAGAGTTTATCCATATTCAAGTACTTGTATGTTTAGAAAAAAGTGCAGCCATGAGAACTAAATTTAAATAAGAATAAATCTCAAGTTATTTTCTTCAAAAGCTTTATAAATATGAACTTGTTTGATTTTAATCCTTATAAATAAAATTATTTTAGTATCTAGATGATTTTTAAGTGTTTTTTAGTCTCCACTATATTAATTATAATTGATTTAGTATTAAAAATATTTTTTATTATTATTAGGATAATAAAAAATATTTTAAATTAAGATAGTTATATTATTTTTAATTTATTCAATAACATGATATATGTATTATTTTATATCTCAAGGCAATTGTAGAATTTTTTTTATAATTTATTTTAATATAGCATGAATCATGATTTTTTTTTATTATTGTTCTTTCTTTAAAAAAATATTTTTCCTACTTTTTCATTCCAAAGTTTTATTTTTAATTTTTTTTTAATAATTTTACTTAAATGCTTATAATTATTTTTTATCATGTTATTACTACCATAAACAGAAATTTTGTTTTCATATATAAAAAAAATAAATATTAATTGAGCTTTATATTTTTAATCGCATTGATAAATCTTCTTATTTGTTTGTCCATATGTTTTTTTTTTAATATTTAGATATAGTAAAATTTAAATGCACATGAAAGATGAAGAACAAATAGAGTACAAAATTAAACACCTTAGCTATTGATGTGGATAGGAAGAATGCTAAGGATGGAAAGTTCAAAGAAAATTAAGAGGGTAGTAAAAAAACTTCCTATGTGAAATTTGGCTAAGTTTAAATTATGTTACAACTAAATTGTGCTTGAATAACTATTTTATAAAACATTTATAGAAAAAGAAAATAAAAATTTAAAATGAGTTGAGTTGAGGTTCTTCACGAGCTATTGTCTACTCATGCATTTCAACTTTTGGAGAATTTAGATGTAAAATTATAAGAAATTGTGTTTTTTTTCAAATTTAAATTCCTCTAAATTTTTTTTATAGAATAAATAAAAATAAAAATAAAAATTAAAGTTTAATATTATAAAGAATAAAATTGAAAAATAAAATTTGTACACAAAAGAGAGAATCTCTTTAAACATTTTTACACAGGAGACGTTGTTGTCCAGTTGTTCCCAGTGAATTCCAAATCATCAAAATCTAATGCCACATCTCTTCTCTCTCAAACAACCATGTAGGTTATTTGAATCAACCAATAGGAACAAGGATTAGAAGAAGGATTAGGATGTACCATTTATTTAGATGCAGAGATTTATGCATTGAAGAACAAAAAGGGAAATCATGAAAGTCTGAGCTTTTTTATTTATTTATTTATGATCTAAAGTTTTGGTTTACAGTAACACCCAATGGCAAGTGAATAAACAAACATCCGTCACAACTTTAGAAGGGGAAGGAGAAAGAGAATGTGATAAGGGGTGACCTTGATTTCAAGAAAACCAAGCACACACACTCTCCCTCCTTCACCACCAATCATCCCTTACACGTATACAAAAAATCTCTTCCCAACAGATAAGAGGGTCCCACTTATCCACTTCCCTGTCGGTCACCACACCAGACCATCCTGCTCCCTCATCATCTCCCACTCTCCATTCCATCATTCCACGCACCGACGCCAATCACAACTACGCGCATCTCGTGCTTTAAAGCCGCGAAGCACCCAATCAGAGCCCTGCAAAACCAGAGCCACAGGTACTAAAACCACAACAATATCGCATACACACACACACCTCTTCTTCTTTCTTTCTCGCCATTCCCACTTCTTCGTTCGGGTTCAGATGGAGTCGCGAGTGCTGTCACGCGCCGGAGCCTTCTCCTCCCTTGCTCACCTCCGCAAGCCACCGCGGGAGGCCGCTGGCGGTGCCTCCTTCGTCACAGTGAAGGCCGTGGGGTCCCTCGCGGATGGCGGGAATCTGATTTGGGGTAGGCAGCTGCGTCCGGAGCTCTGCTCGCCGGTGCTCAAGAAGGAGGCCGTTCTCCTCCGGCCTTGCCTGGCTGCCGCCTCCTCGCCGGCCGAGGGTGGTGATTCCGCCGGGTGAGGTCCGTTTCATCCGTTCTGACTCGGCCAACTCGGCCAATTCACTCTCCTAACTAATGCCGTTCGTTTTTTTCATTACAGGGAGAAGGTTGCCCCTGCGGGATTCTTTGACAAGAACCCCGCTCTGGTCACCGGGTTTTTCTTCTTCACGTGGTACGTCACGTGACTCTGCCCTTCTTACATGCCTGCAACCTCTGACTCTGTAGTGTCTTCTGCTTACGTTCCCTTCGGTTTTCTGATGCAGGTACTTCTTGAACGTGATTTTCAACATCCTGAACAAGAAGATCTACAACTATTTCCCCTATCCGTAGTAAGTGTTCAGTGATTCTCTGTCTGGTGTTGGCTCGTTGATCAGTGAAATATGCGCAAAAATTGTCTCTGGCTTTGTTAAAATCGATTAAAATTGAGTTAAGGTCAACTTAGGGAAATATCGTAATAATTGATTTCTCGTTTCTTGATTATTATATTTTGTTATAAAATTACACTTAAGTGTCCATGAAATGAGTTAGAACGGACTGCGCTTAATGCTGTATACAGACAGATCCTCTTGATTTTGAATCTATATTAAGAATAGAGCAAAAGTTGTATAATACTTATATTTAATATATTTTAATTGGGTAAACTACCAATGTGGAGACGTGGTCAATTTTCTTCTTAAATTAAGAAAAAAATCGTATTTAATTTCTGAATACTCCAAAAAGTGAAACAATGAAATAGTTTTCTGGAATATTTTGTCTTTAAGTTGTAACTCTAAGGACTGGTTTAATATTAAATTAGGGGATATTTTGTTATAAAGCAATAGTATTATTTAGTGACCAATTTGTATATATTTTATATATTCAGATACTACATCAAATTTTTCATTTTTCTAAAGAATAAATTGACGAGAACTCATACTCTCTGGACTTGGTTGGTGATTTAGACTATTCTAACTAGTTTTAATATAATAGAAAAGGAAACAAAACTTTTGCTTCTGTTCAATGAGAATTTCTTTTTCCTTTTTAATCCAAGCGTGCCTATACCTTTTAAGACAGAAACGGACTCTTGGAAATAATAGCTAACAAGGTTTTGATTTTGAATTTCTCCAATTCATTAATGAGTTTATAAACTCTATTAACTAGAGTTGTTTGTATGATTTTTAAAACAATTATTAAAATCTCAATAATGTTATATGTTAAATCTTTAATCTTTCTGTTTACTAATTTAAACGTGAGCGACGTTTGAGTTTATGATTAAATTTTTATCCTGCACATGTTATATGTTAGTGTATTATAAATAGAAAAAAGTCAAAGGTTGTTATAAATAAAAATTCTTCCCGAGATTCTTTTATTTTACATCAGTTTTCTTTTGGATTTTTGATTAACCTGCCTTTATGCAGCTTCGTATCGGTTATCCATTTATTCGTGGGTGTGGTGTACTGTTTGTTGAGCTGGACCGTGGGCCTTCCTAAGCGTGCTGTAAGTCAAGTTCAATATCCCCAGCCCAGAATACATAAAAAATATCTAACTCCTAAGTCGATATTACAAATATTCACTGATTCTACTCATCCACATCTTGGGATATTAATTTTAGTTTCATGATAAATTTTTTACATAGAATACTATTACTGTACATAAATAGTAGTGTACTGATAAGGCTGTTGTTTCTGTAGCCTATAGACTCCAACCTACTGAAGTTGCTCATTCCGGTGGCTGTGTGCCATGCATTAGGCCATGTGACCAGCAATGTCTCATTTGCTGCAGTTGCTGTTTCTTTCACTCATACCGTTAAAGGTTATAAGAGTTTATCATATACATCAAATAGGAGGTACTTGAAGTTTAACTGTATCTAGTTTCTAATAACATTGATAAATTTTTGTTTCAGCTCTCGAACCATTCTTCAATGCTGCTGCTTCACAGTTCATACTTGGCCAATCAATCCCCATCACTTTGTGGCTGTCTCTGGCTCCCGTTGTTATTGGTAAGATAACATCCCTCTTCTTCATTAAGCTGAGATAAGATTCACTGTTTCTACTAACCAGCTATTTCATTGGGAAAAATGTTCACAACACATTTTCTGCCCCTCCTCTGTTTAAGACACACTCCTTCCAATAAGATATAATCCATAAGGGTCCTATTAAATATGTGGATCTCATCTCATTCTCCATTTTAAATATGTGAGTATGTTGAAATGAGTAGCACTCTTCTTTCATTAATTCATGACTTTTTATGAACTGTCAAGGTGAGCATTTTGTTCAGTTATTTTAGGGAATGCTTTTCTTTTTTAACTTCTTAAGAGAGCTTTGAAATTATTTTCTGAAAATTAATCCCAATCACTCATGAACTATTATTTTATTTGTTAACTCTAAACTTGGACTCTAAACCCAGAAGATTGTAAACAGATGATATGCCAAAATACAAGTAATATTTGCACATTTGCAGAGAAATATTTAGTGAACGGAGAACTTAACATAATTTTGCATGTCATGTTACAGGTGTGTCCATGGCATCTTTGACCGAGCTCTCATTCAACTGGGTTGGCTTCATAAGTGCTATGATTTCAAACATTTCCTTCACATACCGGAGCATCTATTCAAAGAAAGCCATGGTTATCCCTATGCTACCCATGTTAATTATTTGTTTTACTAACTGTAAACGCATCCAAATTTGTGTGAATTTGTGATTTCCATTGCATTACTTATATCAGTTACATGTCCTCCTACTTAACTAACTATTGCTGTTTCATATTATTGTTTAATAACTCTTGTGCAGACTGATATGGATAGTACCAATGTCTACGCCTACATTTCCATCATTGCTCTAATTGTCTGCCTACCCCCTGCAATAATTGTGAGTGAAACCTGTTTTAATTCCCTTGAAAACTCAAATTTTATTGTATAATTTATGTAATACGTTGCTTTGTTTTTTTATTTTGGCATCGTATCCTGATTAATGATTATTTGATACCACAGTTGGAAGGGCCTACTCTGTTGAAGCACGGCTTCAATGATGCTATTGCTAAAGTAGGTTTGGTCAAGTTCGTCTCAGATCTCTTCTGGGTTGGGATGTTTTACCACCTCTACAACCAGGTAAATCCTTCTTTTTCGATGCATTAGTCTAAATTTTGGATGAAAAATTACCTTGAAATTGAGAAATTGAAAAAAGGAAGATGGAAAACAATACATTAAATATTAAGGTTTTTGAGAAAAGCGAATTTTCATTTAATAATTTTGATTTTAAACTCCTTAGAGCATTTATTAGCATATTCTGTACTAAAATGTTGCTTCAATTAATTTATTTTGGCCTATTCTTCTAATGAACTCCTTTTGGAGAAACACAATATCTTGAATTATTATTACATTTCTTGATTTATACGTAATGATCTTAGAAGAGATATAAAAGGCAACGGAGGAATAATTTGTAGAATAGTCATTTCAATACTCAACTATCTTATATAAATTCATGATACGATGACAAACTTTCAATTAATTCCAATTAAATTCATATTTTTTTTTCCTGAATTGGAATGAAACACATCTAAATTTTTGGTCAACAGGTGGCTACCAACACACTGGAGAGAGTGGCCCCTCTCACTCATGCAGTTGGGAACGTACTGAAACGTGTATTTGTGATTGGATTTTCAATTGTAATCTTTGGTAAATATCGTTATCTTCCTTCCCTGTTATTAAAGTTTAACCTTCACGAGTTATTTGTTCCTTGCCATTGAAGAAAAACTCATCTTCCTGAGAGTCTAAACATATTTCTGCATGGCTAATTGTTTCACACAGGTAACAAGATTAGCACCCAAACTGGTATAGGAACAGCCATTGCAATTGCTGGAGTGGCAATCTACTCTCTCATCAAAGCCAGGATGGAGGAAGAGAAACGAGTGAGTCCCTTTTCAATTTATTTGTACCTGGTTGAAACTTGAAAAGTTGTTGCTCATATGCATGTTTAAACCACTTTCTTTATAGATTCCTTATAACTTATAAGTCACCATCATATGTAGTTTCAAGTTAGTTTCAGTTTTAGGGATGAGAATGTTGGCAGACCCGCAATTCCATTATCATTATCAAATTGAAAGTTCTTAATGAGTCCATATTACATTCTTCTTTTTGACTCACTCTGTTATTGATTACAAATTATTAGAAACTACAAAACCATGAGTAGAAGTTTATTAAATAGGGCAAAACCTATACAATTTGTGATTTCCTAATATTTCAACTCATAACAATGAATGTTTAATTGACACAATTTTGTTTTTGGTTTCTTGTCAGCAAGCGAAAGCAGCATAAGAAGAAAGTGGTCAACCTGGAGGAGGTCTTGCACTGTAAATCACGCCAAATTTCCTTCAAAATAATTGAGTGACTGGTTCAGTATTGTACTATCCTCGTGATAGCGCGCTTTTATTTTTCCTTCTTCCTTTTTTGTTAAATATTCTCTTTTTTCTTTTTCTCTTCATTCAGAAAACAATGTCTTGCTGCTGATTTGCAGTCTTCTCGTCCCGACTGAAAAATGATGTACCTTTGATTCCCATAAAGAGCTATTGAAACTACTATGAAAGCTTAAAATTAGTAAGCAGTCAATGCAGTTGTGTCAATGGTCATGCTAAAAACTCTAGGCTTGAGAGGGTCATGGCACAGAGAAGAAAATAATTTCATTTAGAGAATGAATTTGAGCTTACTAAAGGTAATCGTGAAAATATTAAGACGATGAGAGACCAAAAAAGTAATGAAGCGAACCGATATCCTCTTCATCAAATTGACAATGCACTAGAGAGATAAGATGAATTAGTAAGTTACCCGTGCTTAGAATGCCATCAACCATCAACAATGGAATTTTAAAAGTAGTGAACCTCGTAAAAAAAGTAGCAAATAGTTGATAAATCAAATAAAAAATATGAAAAGAATAAATAAATAGTTATTGTGGCAAAACCTATTTAAAGGGTTCAAAACATAAATGGTGTGTTTAAAGAAGATCATATGCAAAGACCGAAAGATCCAGTTGACTTAGTCTAGAGAAGTGAGAGTCTACAAGTCATATCCAATCCCAAACCCAAGATAGAAGAGTAGCAAATCGAAAGCTGAAAGCCCAAATCGAGATAAAAGATCGAGAAGTCAACAACATCAAAAGAAATAATATTGTTTATAGGACCTTGCAAAAACATTTTGGCGCCTATTGTGGGGCTGAGAAACAAGACAGTTGAGGAAGTAAGCAAAGATGAGTAGAAGAGGAGAGCAGTTTGGGGAGCAGGGAGATAATCAGAATGCCATGTCAATGGCTATGCTCATGCAGTTACAAAGAGAGTTCGAAACACTAAAGAAGAGCAATGAAGAAGAGTTAAGTATGTTAAGGGCAGAAAATGCATACATAAAGCGGAAGTTGAATGAAGAGACAATTTTAAACACATCATTTGAAACTGTTCAGCCAAGAACACATATCCACGAGATGGTACATAATGAGGAGAGCTTTGAAGCTACAAGGAAGAGATTATCAGTTACTTCTGATACGTTTGCCAAAATATTTGTTAGGAGGCATCCATTCTCTGAAGCCATTATAGAAACCCCACTACTTGAAAATTGGAAAAATTTAACCATGGAGAAGTATGATGGAAGTACAAATCCTGATGAACACATTGCAGTATATACAACACAAATAAGTTTGTATACATGGAATGACGTCATTTTGTGCCTAGTATTCCCAACAACTTTGAAGGGAGCGACTCTGAGTTGCTTTACTCGGTTGCCACCGTTATCTATCGATTGTTTTGACACTTTAGTAGAGAATTTTGGAGCTCAATTTGCTACGAGCCAGCCACATCATTTGACATCAATTTCCTTGGTGAATATTAGACAAGAAAAGGGAGAATCATTGAGAATATTCATGGAGCGCTTTGGAAAAGTAGTGCTGAGTATCCGAAATCTTAGTCCGGAGGTCACTATGCATCATATGATTACAACACTAAGGCTGGGACCATTTGGCGATAGCCTTTTTAAAAAATCGGCAACAAATCTTGATGAGTTAAGGTAGCGTGCAACGAAGTTTATGCAGATGGAGGAGTTGAGGGAGTTTCGAAATCAAGTAAAGCATGAGTAGGAAGCTTTTGAGATAAGTGATTAAGCACCAAAAGAACATGTCGGTCTTATGCGCTCATTGAATGATATGAGCATGAGTTAAACTTTAGTGGAGAACGCGTCCAATAGAATGGAAATTTTGGTACATCACCATCATAAAAATAGTTTTTCCTGACTTTTTCAGTTAGAATTTTGAAAAAACCTCCTTTGGTCACTTGTCAGACCGAGAGCTATAAAAATAAAGAAAAACTCCCGGACTAGGAGACAATGTTAGATGTTTGCACAAAAGATGAAAAGTTTGCATAGAAGCCCATCTATTAGGGTGAAGTTGAGTAGGAGCAACGTTAAAAAGGTGAAGGACACCCATTTGAAATTCATCTAATGAGAGCCGAACATGAATATCAGTAAAATGACATTCATAAAAATAGAAGAATTCACAAGCCTCGCCTTCACGGCTGATGAGCATATATTTATTCACACACAATAGCCTTAATCATAGATTATTGGACTATAATAATAAATAAATCCATTGTTTTAATTAATATTCTTATAATTGGATTTATTTGGGCCTTAACTATTATTATTGTTAATTTTGTGTTTTTAGAGTACATTATCCGGAGGAAGCATCTACATTTGTGAATGGGCCAAATATGCAAAAGTCCAAGTTGCTTCTTGAACCAAAACAGGAAACAAATTTTGAGGAGAAGAAAGAGAAAATAAAAGCTACAAGATTCCAGAAGCAGAATTGGAAGCAAATCTTCTGCAAAATAAAAAGAATTATGGAAAGATAGAAACTTGGAAACGGTTAACAAAATATAAACTACAATATTCTCTCAAGATCCTTGGAGCAGAAAAGCCTATAA
>Ga0123342_1001260_pt1 | contig 42549 bp, 18 predicted proteins | sample Turbeawhitnodule_FD_89960 | JGI IMG/M metagenome (GOLD analysis project Ga0123342, IMG submission 89960) | Root nodule microbial communities of legume samples collected from Mexico - Turtle bean Mexico white nodule | ecosystem: Host-associated > Plants > Roots > Nodule | place: Mexico: Nepantla...
AAAAAAAAAAAAAAAAAAAAAAAAAAAAAAAAAAAAAAAAAAAAAATATGTGTGTGTATATATATATATATATATATATATATATATATATATATATATATATATCATCAAGAATACATTTGAACAAAGTAGATTACATTCAATCACAAGTTAGAAAGCACTTAGCCACTCATGATAGCTCCTCCAATCTTCATTCTTAATCTGATTTGCATAAGAAGGGTTGATCTGAGTAGATTTTTCTCCTAAGAACAAAGGTTTTCTTCTCTTTCTCTCACTAACTTCTCTCTAAACATCACTTCTTTTTCCACCGCCCCTGTTTTTATCTTTGTTCCATAATTTATTTAATGAACTTTAGCTCAAGCGAGTCAATCTAGCTTAAGCTAGGTCATTCAGTGTTGTTTTAGCTTGAACGAGCAATTCTAGCTTGAGTTAGATTAGTACTTAATTTAATCTGGATACTTTTAGCTTGAGTTAAATCTTCTAGCTTGAGTTAAATGTTTCCTTTATGTTTTTCTTCTTTGCTCCTTCTTGTGATCTAATTAAGTCTTTGTTTTCTTTCTTTTAATGCTTCATATTCATTTGAAATTTACACAAAAATTGGGATTAAATTTCTTCATTTGTTTCATGGTTCAAAATATATAATCGGATTAAATAATTCTCATATTAGGGTAATTTTCTTACATTAAGCAACAATTAAGTTCCAAAGTGTTCAATTTTTCCAATCATAAAAACTACACATTGACACTTATCAGCCTACCGAACGGTCAGACCCACCCAAGCCCATTTTGTCGAATAATGTAAGAAACAAGCAATCTCGCCACAGCATGACCAAGGCGTTTTCAAGACACACTATCCCTGATTATATTACATAAATGCTATAATTACTTTTACAATATACCTAACTATATTTTCTTGCACAATATCCTTAATTATATTACATAAATGTTATAATTGCCTGCACAATATTCCTGATTATATTACGTAAATACTATAATTGCTTGCATAATATCCCCAATTATATGATAGAATATTTCGATTTCGATTTATATGCATGATATTCAGACTTTGTGAAGAGTTACTATAATATGACGCATTAATATTTGGAGAAACTAGGGTCAAAGATCTAAGTCCATGAAAACTTATAAATACATGACCATTCACAAGGAGTACTCTCAACTGACATCTTTGCACTATATTCACACTATATACACAATATTTAATGCTCTTGAGCGTCGGAGTATCATCGCAGGAGGAACCCCTAGTTCTCTGAAGGTTGAATTACTAGGGCTTGAAGAGAGATCACTAGAACCCATTTCAAAATGTTTTTGTAATGATTGTTTTTCAAAGTGGTGGTTAAATTGAGGAAGCTTCTGGAAAATATTTTTACATATTGAAATGTAATTTAGAAAAAAATGAATAAAATAAGAAGTTAAAAAATGTTCAAAATAGTTTTTTATCAAAGAAAAAATTCTAAAAACAATTAATCAATGGTTCTTAAATGCGTGTTTATTGAATACACTTTTCAAATTTATAATAATAAATTTACACCAACTAATTTTATTGGGTTACAATACAAAATTGTTTTCCTTAAAAAAAAATCAAAGTCAAACTTGAAGACAAGAATTAGGTTTGCGATTACAATGAGCCTTGTATTTTCCTTGTGAAACTGAAGAATCAAACGGAAAAAGAAATCCAAAACAGTACTTTGAACCTGTCCGTTTATTATCACTGAGGATAACATTTCATTAGGCCTAAATTGTCATCATCCACATTCTTAAGAACTGATTCACCAAGGACCCTCTGAATTTCAGGTACCTTGTTCGAAATTGATCCAATTGACCCTTTTTGTTTTCAATCTTTCACCCCACCGTCAAGGAGCTGAATCTTATGATCCCCGTGATAGGTTCGGCGATATCGTGTTGGGTTAGGGTTTTCAATCCTCAAAACTTTCTTGATCGAACAGTAACCATCAATGAAGGGGGAAGTACAGCTTCAGCCTCCACCGGTTATGCAAAACCCTAGTGATTCGGACCCTTTGCTCCTTAACCAGGAGGAGGACGATGAGTCGCCGGGAAGCTCTGGTGAGATCAAGGATGACGAAGAAGACGTTGAGGCAGGCTTACTCCCCTGTTGTCGAATTTGCCTCGAAAGCGATTCTGACCCAGGTGATAATTCCTGCAAAAGCTTTCAAATTTTATGCCCAATTTTCTCATTTTCGGTTAGAATTGTTAAATTGCGAAATATGGGCATTTGGGCATTTCCCTGTAAATAAAACAGAGTCTTCATAAGTGAGTGGCTTCGGAGAGTGCAGTCAGAGTCCTCAGAATATATGAACCAGTGTATCGTCGTCATAATCAAAATTGGTGACATTGTGACCAAATACGATAGTTGTGGTCTTCATTTTTGTCTTTCCATTGTGAATTGTATTTGTAGAATTGTAGAGTCTGCAATTAGTCGTTGTTGTAACTTTTATTCGTTCTACACATGCTATGGTTTTGACTTTTCTGTACAATCGAAAACCAATGTCATATAACTTCACCTTCCATTTTATTTTGCTAACTGTCAAACTAGAAGTTTGTATTTTCATATTGCTTGTTGTACACCTTGGCTAACAGTGGAGGCTGAAATTATGTTTACTTTAATGCTTGAAATAATTTTCTTTTTAATTTAATTTGGTTGATGAAAGGGATTCAATAAAATAAACTAGGCTAAGGAAATCTGGAAACTATTTTCATTTATTTAAAATGTTTGCTGTTGAATTCAAGCATGCACTTTTGTTCCATTCCCAAATGCTATATCCAGTGCTTAAATTTAATAAACAACAGCAAAAAAAATAAAAAATTTTCTCTGATGCACTTTCTCATTTTCTGTCAATGTTGTTAAATGGCGGTGCCATTGCCACATTGGCAGAATGATGTGGTGAATTTTGCCATCTGCCATTGATAATAATTTCAGCACTGAATAATGTGATTAGAATTTAGAAGAAAACCAATGATAAATTTGGATAGATAAAATGATCATTGGGCTTTTTATTGAGATTTGGGCATTTCCTGTACTTGACTCCAAACGTGCGCAACTCATCAGATAAATGTACATGATATTATTGTTTGGGTGGTGGTATTCTTTTCAAAGCTAATTGTTGTTTTGATTTTGTAGAGGATGAATTGATATCTCCATGCATGTGCAAAGGTACTCAACAGTTTGTTCATCGCTCATGTCTTGATCATTGGCGCTCTGTAAAGGTGTATAATTTGATGTTGGTGTTCGTGTGTAATTTTAACTGCTAGTATTAACTTGTTGAGATCATATACTAATTTGGTGAAGTTTTATTTTTGGTGCCTTGTAGGAAGGATTTGCCTTCTCACACTGCACCACCTGCAAAGCCCAATTTCATCTTAGAGTTGAATTATTTGAGGACAACTCTTGGCGTAAAATAAAGTTCAGGCTTTTTGTGGCAAGGGATGTTTTCCTTGTTTTTCTGGCTGTACAGACTGTGAGCATTCTTAGCTTTTCCTTATCTTTCATATTTAATGATTATGTTTTCCTTGTTTTTATTAAGCTCTCTCTAGGTGGATGTTCTTTGTTTAGAATCTCTCAGTTTCAAGTCACTCCTACATCTGTTACCATGATGAAATGTTATTAGTTATAGCTTATAAACACTCTTTTTTTCAGAAAGAAGATGGTGCTTATACTGTAGGATTGTTAAACTGGACTTTCATATTGGTATTTGGTCAACATAGTATGCATAAATGTTTATTTTGCATTGGGGTAGGAACAATAGATATATAATGGACACTAGTGGAAAGAAAGGCACTTTTTGTCTTTTGGTCTACATTTTTTAATATATGAATTGGGATAGTTAAGGGAGAGAAAAGTAATTGTTAAGGGATATATAACAGTGAGGTGGTTTCTGGTATCACTTGAAAGTGCAAAGAAGTCCAAAAAAATGTGCATTCCAAATGAGGATACCACATATTATAATTGTTTTGTATATTACAGTATTGAGCAAGGTTGTCAAACTCGAGAGTGTACACAAACTTGTGAAACTTTCATATATTTGACTTGTAGATTTATAGTTTAACTAATATAAGAAGTAATATAAAAAAGTTATTAGTGACATATATGCATAATATAATTCTCATAATACAACAATAGTTCGATATTTCCATTTCATAAGAAAGAAAAGTAGTAAATCCCAACAATAAAGTATGATAGTACATTAGTGCTACTAAATAAGATTAAACTACATAGATGATTAAACCATATATAATTTCGTAAAAGGATAAGTTCTTAATGTGAAAATAATTAAAAAAACGAGTTAATTTCTTCAAAAAGTTTGAGTGCTAATGAAACATTGTCATTATGGTTGAAAGCCAGACAAAAATGACATCTGATTTTAAACTCCTTGACTCGCTTAGTTCGAAGAGTTTACTTAGAAAAGAGTTTGATAATGGATTAATTCATTTTCTCTATCTAAGATCTTAATCTCCTAAGAGTTTAAATGTTAATTCGAGATTTTGACAACCTTGGTCTTTAGACTTTTTTTTTATATGATATGAGATAAGAGTATTTTAATATCATGAGTCTATGAATTACTAGGAATTTTTTGTAATTCATAACCATTGTTGTCAAATTCTCAAGTTAACTTATAGACTTTAACGAGTTTACAATTCTAGGTAAAGAATGTTGGAACAACTGGCTCTAGAAGGGGGCGGTTGAATAGAGCCTGGACTCTTCTCGCAAAGAACTAGACTAGACCGTTTATTGCACAAACAACACAACAAATTTTATATTGGTTCACCAAAGCTCAATGTCCACTTCTCCTTTAAACAAACTGCTCAAAAGGTTCTAGTAATAAAAACACTTGATTACAAAGAGTACACAAACCACTCCTGGTTACAATGAATACATAGACCACTCCTGGTTAGACGGTTTTAACTCACCTCCCCTGAATTTAAGACCTCACAGAGAGAAACAAGAACTCTCAAAGAGAGAAAAATTTAAACTCACTGGGATTGCTTCACATAGTTAAAATTTACAATAGTTTTCGCTCACCCACAAAGAATACTCAACATTATATGATCACTAGAAGATTGAAAGAATTGTAGATTCTTGTATTTTTCTTCATCTTGAGTCCTTTATTTAGACTTGTAAGATGATTGTTGTAGCACTTTTTTGGCAAGATATGATTTTTAACTGATTTTCTTCAAGTGTACATGATCTTCTATGTAATATTTTCATCAACGCATTTAGACTAGAAGCTTGATGTAGAAGGATATTATATGCTTCTTCATTTGTGCTTTTGCTTTTTACTATCATGGAAACATTTTAAACAACATTTGCATGTATAACTATTAATCACATTTAATCAGAATCGCTTAAGTATTTTGTTTCATCAATTGTATAATATTTTGACCGTTTGTAAAATAAAATCTTTCAAACTTATATATATTAACGTTGAAGATATTGTATCAATTATGTTTAAAAACACTTGTTTTATATGTAGAAAACATTTGCTTGTTACAACTTGATTACTGTTTTAATTTAGACTATAAACACACAAGAAACGTTAGATTGTCTGTCATCAATCTAGTGGTACCATTGGATGATCTAGTGATCCTTCAACTAGCACTAAACACATATTAGAATGTTCAGATAATAAATTCATATTGAACAATTAAATCACATTGAGTGTTTGTTATCATCAAAACTCAGATGATTTGCTAGTATTAAAGCGTTTAGAAGGGATTTATGGATTAGACAATCTAGGGTCTCAACAATCTCCCTCTTTTGATGATAACAAAAACCTTAACCGATAAACAAGTAATCGGAGATTATGCACAACAAAAAACATTTATTGGATGCAATTGTATTTTGTGTACATTTAATCAAAGTAATTAGAAGCACATAGTAGCAAAATAGGAGTAAAATAGAGCAGTACACATGAGAATCAAGCATAACAAAAACAAGAGCAAAAACTAAGAACACAAATTGTTTTTTTAACAACTATTTTCTCTCCCATTTTTGACAACATAAGAAAGGGATCATTGAAGAAGACATCATTGTTGGATGAGGATGGTGGAGGTGGTGGCTAAGAGGGCTGGCTATAATTGGACAGCTGGACTAAGGGAACGTTAAACTGACATAGCAACTAGGCAAAGGAATTTTGGATCTGGGCAGCAAAGGGTCAGGCAATTTGCTCTATCCTCTGAGCTTGACGCTTTTCCATGGCTCTAAGTTGTTCAAGTGCAGCTTGTTGTTCTTCTCTGATATGTCTTGTCTCATCATCTAGAGTCTAGACGGTATCAAATATAACATCTGGTCCTTGACTTATAGGGACTACATGTAAAGCCTCTGAGCTTGAAGTCTTAGGATGTCGAACTGCCTGAAGAGGAATGAGCCTCTGTTCCCTTCAATATGTTAATCTACCACTGCTCAGCCTCCTTCCTGAGAGCTTCTTCCTCTTGAGTCTTCTTCCTAGCAAGCCCTTTGTCTAAGAGTGCCACTCTAGAATAAAAACCACGTTTTCCTTGAGCAGATTGTACTTCAGAGACTGATGATCAATAGCTGCTTCAGTGTCTGAGTCTATGATAGGCTTGATCTCAGCAAAGGAAGATTTGTTAAGGTCATAGTGACCAACAACTCCTCTTGGAAACTTCATGAGTATCTTCCAAAACGAAAACTCTGGTTCTTGCAGGAAAATTGTGGTGGTATCATTGAATGATCTAGTGATCCTTCAACTAGCACAAAACGCATTAGAATGTTTGGTTAATAAATTCATATTGAACAATTAAATCACGTCCAATGTTTGTTATCATCAAAACTCATAGATAGCCTATTGATATTAGACCGTCTAGAAGGGCTTTATGGATTAGACCATCTAGCGTCTCAACAAAGATTAATTCACTATCAAACCTTTTTTTAAGTAAAATATTGTAAACCGGCAACACTCCCAAGTTAAGAACAGTGCTGGTCCTGCTATTCTGAAGGATATGATGTCTTCCACCATTTCTGTTGTGGTACTTGCCATTGAAATGGCACCTATGGCGGATTATCAACTTTTTTGTGTAATTTTCGTTTCTCAAAACCATAATTTTGGGTTTGGCACATTTTAAAATAATCCCCAAGCTTTAACACGAGAGTGTCTGAGCCCTCTTTTAAAAAAGCCTTCTCCTTTGTTTTGTATCCTTTTAGTTTGGCACATTTTAAAATAATCCCCAAGCTTTAACACGAGAGTGAATGAGCCCTCTTTTAAAAAAGCCTTCTCCTTTGTTTTGTGTCCTTTTAGTTGTCTACGACAATAACTTGCTTCGGTGATGTGAACAGCAGTGATGACTAAGCTCTGATGACCTAAACCTTGAAACTAAGTTTTTTTTTCTATTTTTCTTGTTCCGTCCATTTTGTTTTATTTTTCCTTTCTTCTCATTTGTTTTTCTCTCCTTTTCTCCTCTTCTCTTTTCACATGTTTGTCTTCATCTAGTTGTTGCTTTGTTTTATAGTTTTATTTTTTTTTCAAAATTTTAGAACCAGCTATTTGCTTGTTGCTCATCGTTCCCAATTATTTTTCATTTATGGGATAATGTAAAGCACCCAAAACCAAAGCAATGCATCCTAAGGTTACTAAATGAAATGTTAGTGTTTTTATGAGTTATGTATAGGACTTTATGTGATGACAATCATGAGAATTTTGTAAATGTTATGAAATTAGTTTGTCATTATGATTTTTTTTAATATATTCGTAATTTATATTGTTTTTTATGTTTGTGTATGTAAATTTGTCCACCATGACTTTCCGCCATAGGCCGCGGTGGGTGCGTTCACTATATTTATTGGTGGGTATTTGGCTCACCGCCATGGGATAAATTGACCCCACCGTGATAGTGTTTTATGTTTTTCATGCATTGTTTTTTAGGCCAATGTAAATGTAGCATTGTTACAATGGGCCAAGTCATTCCAATAAATTAACTTTTCTGAAATCTTTTCACTTAAGGAACTTGTTTTTTTATGAATCTGTGTATGATTTGGTCCTTATTTAGTTTGATCTTGTTTAGTACTAATGTACTATCTTACTTTGCTTTTAAATGGAGTTGAAATGTTGAGTTATTGTTGTGTTAAAGTATCATTTATGCATATATGTCATTACTAGGTTTTTCAGTATTATTTTTTTATATTAGGTAAACTCTTTACAAGTTTGCAAGTAAAGTCTACGGAAGCTTAACGAGTTTATTATCTAAACTCTCTAGTTTAACAATCTTGTCATAGCTAATATAGGGACTGGCTCTAACTGTCAATGTTCATATTTTTGCAATTTTTTTCCCATGCTTGTGTCAATATTGATAATTTAGGCCTTGTAAATTACCTTTTTTTTTATACTTTTAGTTTTTTTTTTTTGAAAATTGATTTTGGGATGTAGCTTTATTTGTTTGGAACATATTGTCATACTGTGTAATGCTTACTTGCAAGTTTTGTCTTAAGCCATGTTCTATTTATTTGCTAGGTGATTGCAGCTATTGGTGGCTTTGCGTACATCATGGACAAAGATGGTTCCTTCAGGAACTCATTTGATGATGGCTGGGATAAGATACTGTCAAGGCATCCAATTCCGTTTTATTATTGTATTGGTAAGCTTTTCTGTCATCGAAGTTATTTGTTATTAACAAATGGCCAAAATTCCTCTGTATGGCTTTTTTCTGCAGTCAGATTTTGGTGAAATTAAGTAATCATATTTCTCCATATCGTCATGTAATCCGCTTTGATATTTGCCTCATCCTTAATGTTTAATGTTATTCTCAATTAGTATTGCTAAGAGATTACTGTTCATCCTGTATTTGAGTGGAATTTGGATCCATTCATGTTACACTGTAGTGATGTTGGGAGACAAAGACACATAACCAGACTAGTTAAGTTTGATTTGAATTAAACTACGTATCAAATAACACGGGAGAATCAAAGTCTCTTAAGTCATTAATAGAAATAGTAGACTCCATCCCTGTTTAATGGCTTTTAGGAGGGGGAAAGGGAAGAACACCATGATAAAAAGTTAGTTTTAACGTGTAGAACATTTTCTCTGGGCTATTTTCTTTGCATGTTCCTCAAACAGTTCAAACTGTAATGTCCAAACAAACTTCATTCAATGGATCTATTTTTACATTTAGTTAATTAACTCTTGGTAGTAATGCTTGTTTGGAAGCTCCAGATTTTCCTTCCTGTTCATCTCTCTCTGATGGTTTATATTTGTATGTCAGGAGTGCTGGCCTTCTTTGTACTGATTGGGTTTTTCGGTCTCATACTGCACTGCTCCTCCCTCAATACCAATGACCCCAGAATGGCTGGTTGTCAGAACTGTTGTTATGGATGGGGCATTCTGGATTGCTTTCCCGCTTCCATGGAGGCATGCTTTGCCCTTGTGGTTGTTTTCGTTGTCATCTTTGCAATTCTTGGTATAGCGTATGGTTTTCTTGCTGCCACCATGGCCATTCAAAGAATTTGGCAGAGGCACTACCATATCCTCACCAAGAGGGAGCTTACAAAGGTAGTAATACCCTACTGCTATATTGAATGCCCATGTTATATCTTCTAAATAAAATCATCAGCTGCCCTAAATGATTTTCGTATTTTCTATATTTGATACTTTCTGTCTTACATTTGTTGTAAATATTTACAGGAATACATAGTAGAGGATCTTCGTGGCTGTTATTTCCCACCAAAGTTGGACCCAGAACATGAAGGCCGCTTGAAAATGCTCAAGCTTTTGTGATTACAAAGCACTTACCTGTAAAAATGTTTTTAAATGATTACAGTATCAAGTTGTTACATTGTTTAACTGTTACAGTCTCATCGCTCTCTTCTCTTCTAAACAAAGAATCTGGATCCTTGCCAGGTTCTGTATACTTCAAATTTGACTGGAAAAATGATAAAAATATATGCAGATATTTGTCCGTGCCCAGGTTGAAGCTAAGTAATGATTAGTGAACCACTCCAAATGCCTTATTAATTCATATAATTCTGTCTATATTTCTCTGTATCACCTCGTATATGCCCCCTTTTTCAATCAAAAGGCTTTTCGGGGGTCCACAGATAATTTTTCTTGTTATATAAGGATGGATGGCCAAGGCAATTTTACATGCTTACCCAATATAAATTGAGTGTTTTGTTGTGATGAATCGCTTTATCCGTTATCATGTTTAGGTGGTGGAGGACATGACTAGTGGCTACAAGAGTGCACTGATAACTGATGTACATATCTAACCCAATTCATAATAGTGCACTGAATATGTACTTGGTTTTTAACCCAATTGATAATAGTACTGAATGTTTTGTGGCCTAATGTGTTTGCGTACACAATTTAGAAACACGCCATATTATTAGGTGGGGAACACTCCTTTCCGTACCCCCTCCCCCTTCCCTCTGCACAGTAATCGTAACTTCCAAATCAGTAAAGCTTTGTGTATAGTAATTCGAAGACAGTTTCCAGCTGAAAGAAACCGATGGCCAAAATATTTTATTTCACATTAGTGACAATGACAAGAGGGCTAAAAGATTTACAGTTGAAATCACGGATATGAGACCGGAAAAAAATTACAATGTTATTAAAGACGTTCCTTATATGCATATACTACATATGCATGTCATTTTAAAGAGATGCTGGAAACTGGACACTTGGATTCTATAGCCCATCAGCACCTAGAAAGACAAGATGGTCACCATCTCTAATAACCTCTAAATCTTCGATTTGACCTCCATCTTTGCATATAATCTTAGCAGGATAGAAACCAAATTTTTTGGCTCCAATCTCAAGTAGCTCTTGAAAGGTTTCAGGTAGTAAAACAAGCTTCCCCGCAACCTCACCCCTCTCAGGGCAACTAATAACTACCCTAGTTGAACCAACTGCACTACTACTCTGCATGCCATTGCTTGCCTTGTTATTCATGTTAAGAGACAAAAGCAGGTCCTTTTCCCCATTGTGTGCTGCTACCATTATCCCTAAGAGTGAGTTATGATAATTGTTGCTCTTACGCCTTGGACGGGTTTGAGTCTGGCTCTGTCTCTGGCTCTGGCTCCAAGAGGCATCCGTTCCATGAAATGAGCCGTCAAGGGGTAAAGGCATGGTTGGCTCACTAGTAAACCTTCCAAGGTACCTGATCTTACTCGGCTTCTCGGGAATGGTAACGGAAGACTGAACCTTAGGCTCCACAGTGGAGTCAAAAATGGCTTTTATTTCTGTATGTGATTGCTGATCTGCCAGATCTGTAGCGGTCCAGCCATGCTTGTCAGGTTTGTCAATGCTTGCCCCGTGATCCAAAAGGTATTTGACAATTTCAACGTTGCCGTCCGAGACTGCAACGTGCAACGCTGTGGTCCCACCGTTGATGCTTGGAAGTGTGATATCTCCTCCGTAGCGCCTTATTTCCTTCAGCAACTTCAATTTGTTCTGCTCAACAGCCGTACATGCAAACTGGCCCACATCCCCGCATTGCAAGTTAGCTCCATTTTCTTCCAACACCTTGCTAACTGACTCATGTCCTCCCACTATAGCCTCCCACAGTGCTACATTGCCATCCAAATCTGCACGTACAATATCCATCTTGAGTTTTTTCTTTTACTTTTCAGATGACTAGTATCAATAATACAAAGTAATTGAGGAAAAATGTTATAGTTGGATTAAAGCAACTTGTTGGCCTAATTCTTTATTCCCCTACCACTCCATGCACATGCATATGATAATGACTTCTGGATAAGGTTTAGATATTATTGTGTCATGGGGGGAGTGAGTGTTACAATGTCAACCTACAGCTTGTTTCATTTACATTGATAAAACTTCTTATATAATGACATATTCTAATATGAAATCCGTGATAGAATTTCTACTACTAAAATCCAAAATAAACGGAGATACAATCGATGAATGGTCTCTGAATTTTGTGCAACTTGGGAAGAAGATAACAATGAAAATGCCATCCCTCTATTTTTAACTTACGGACCCCCACCCCCAAAAAAAAGTTGAAATAAATTAAGAAACTCATTTTCTTAGTAAGGGAAAACAATTATTGTTAATAATACTAGAATAATTAGCATTTCACTTAATGACGATGAATAAAGTATTAGGAAGAGAATCACAAGTAATATTAATAAGAAAATGTTGAAATAAGTTATCAATAAATCATATCCAGGAACTGATCCAACTTAGACGAAGACAACGAAATAAATAAAAAAAATCAAATACAAGACGAAGACAACTAAATAACTGAAGTTTTAATTACTCTTTCGAAGCCAAAAGAGGCGTGGATCATTCCACATTGGTGGCATGTGTCTCTTCGACTTCTCACAATAGCAAGTTGATTTTTAATTAGTCGGTTACCAACCATTAGAGACTTCAGTTTTCAAATAGGAGACATGCATAATGGAGACTCTTTCAATTATTAACAAATTAATAACATCCTTTTCTATTATTAGTTATTACATTGCAATGACCTTTTTTCCTCTTCAACCTCATTATGTGTCTTGCTAAGGACCACTAGAATGTTGACAAAGATTAAAATATCACAAAATGAGGACACGGACTATGTAAGAATGGATAGTTTTAAGTATATTAATCCTACACGAAATATGTGATGCAAATTAATTAATTATTTTCTTGGAAGCAAGTCCAAAGGCACATGGATGTACAAAATTCAAGGATATTAAAATTTATGAGTTTGGTGTCCTCATCAGGCACAACTTGATTGGTTTTATGGTAATTGTTAAATAAGTTGTAGAAATCTAAATCTGGAAATTTAAGTTATGTTTAAGAAAATGAGTAATCACACACTAACGAAAGTTTTGGAAAATAAAAGAAATAACAAACGAATTTAATGTTTTTAATTTAATAAATGAAAACTTTATATTTGTATTCATATAATAGTCATCTAGTATTTAAAAAATATTTATTTAAATAATCATTCATTCCTAGTCCTGGGTAGTGTGATAAACAATCTAATGTGGCAGACTTATAATAGACATGAATATAAATGCTTATTAATTAAAACTTTGAAATCCTAACTTTGTAGGAACTGTCATGCATAGAAGTCTTCATCTTCCACATTCTTCAAATTGTTTGTACGTATTTGTATCTAAGAAATTTTTATCGTTTGACCTAAGAACTTGTCTAATAGTATGAGTGTTTAATCAATAAATTTAAGAAAGTGATAAGAAATATCTACCTTTAATGTTGGGATCCGCCCCATAATCTAACAGAAGCAGAACACAGTTCTCTTTGCCGTGAGATGCTGCTATATGCTGATTTTGAAAAAATAAACCCGCACTTTAGATTAGAAGAAATAGAAAATAAAAATCTTGTAAAGGTCAAAAACAACATTATAACTATTCACCCACCAAAGCTGTCCTTCGATTGTTGTCGGATTCGTTTGGATCCATGCCTCGTTTCAGCAACTGATGTAACAAGAAGTCATCTCCTCTTGCTGCCGCAAAGCACACACTAACTGGTAGGTCCATTCTACCACGAGCTAACATGGTCTCAATCTCTGCCAAAACTCCCTCCATGATTGGATCGTTGAGCTCCTTTAAATGCTGCTCACCATAATAAGTCCACAAATATAAATTTACTGATTGCTCTGTTGAATAAGATTTTTAATATCTTTTTTAAAAATCATTTTTCTTTCATTCAATTATTATGTTTGAACAAGCCTATGTACGATATGCTACTCTAATGTTGGAAGGCATATTAACTAAATCAGAAAAATGTGCTAGTTTTTCATTGTCAACATGCAATGAATGGTTATGATGTTATGCAGACCTGAAGCAGATTAGTCATGATTATGGTTCCGTCTCCCACGTTGGCCTGAAGAATATTCAAGAAAGTAGTACGGTTTAACCTCAGCAACTGGCTTAGTCGCTTCGTTCGAACTGTGAAAAGCTGTGGCTTGTAACAGAGCACACCAATCTCACCAAAAAGATCACCAGTTTTGGCCTCTCCAACAACCTGAAATCAGTTACCAACATTAAGATTTAGTATCATACTATATATTCCAGCACTCTTTCTTATCATGTATTAATAAATGGACTTGCCTGTTCAACCCCATTTTGAAAAATTACCAGGTCCTGCCAAACAATTAAGGCATTAGAAACAACTTTTTGTTTCCTTAAGAGGAAGAAAAATCTCATTCTGTTACTGTAAAATTTTGCTAAATTTTGAAATGGGGGTATATTATTCACATAAATAAGTTGGACAATTACCACGGCACCAGTGACCAGTATATAAAAGTCAGTGGGGGCTTCGTTTTGCAAGATAACATCTTCTTTGGGTGGAAAATATTCAGCTTTCATCTCTGACACCTTTTATAGTAAGTCAAAAAAAGGGCCCTCAGTACAAATTGAAGATTAAAATACACATGGGAGGTAATATATTCACAATGAATAGCAAATACATATACTTAACTTCCTAAAATATTAATCTTTTAATTATTTTTATTTTATTTTTTAATTAAAAATATTATTATATTATTATAATGAGTTGTGAAGAGTTTGTGTTTTACTATTTGTAGTGCCAAAGAAAAGTTTTCCAATACATATTTATATCATTTATGAGCAGGGACAGAAAATTTGCATTTACCAATTGAAAGAGCAAGTCATCCGAAACCCCGTGAAACAAGTAGACCTTATCAATAAGAGAATAGAAAAGATGATGTGAAATGCTGGATCTGATGGCTTTGGGAAGAGAATCAAGTGTCTCTTGCTGCTGCAACCCTTCTGAGTCTGTTCTATGCTTCAAACACAAGTGGGCAAGCATTTGGTCTTGCAACCTAGGAGGCAATTGATTCCTATGGGCAAAATTTGAGGCAGCTTGGATGGTATCTCTCTGATAATTGAGAAAAGTCATATAAGTTTTACATTTTCCTGAACTTAAAATGACTAACTGGGACTATATCCGTATACTTACAAATTTTCTGGTTCGACTTGTGCCATGGACAACCAAATTGGTCATATTACCAATCAAATATGCTGTTAACCCCAGATTAAAGAGCATATAAAAGATGTCAAAGGTCATCTCCCTTGAATTCACTGGATGCAAATCTCCATAGCCAACAGTTGTTAAGGTAGTAATAGACCAGTATATAGATGTCACATATCTTGACCACAAGCTGTGTTCAAGGAAATTACCCATCGCTACACCAATCCATGTCTTTGCTGGATCATGATAACGTGCAGCAATAAGATAATAGAAACATGCAGCACAATGAACGGCGAAGAGGGTAACCTATACAAAGCACTCACACAATCAGTCTATTATTAAACCTGTCAAATTCCTTTTCCTATTTTATAAAAATTATAAATATAATAAGTTTGGAAACTTACAGAAATAAGCTTAGCACACCGAACCCAAAAATAGTTATAGTTTCTGTCCTTCTCAAGCCTACTCAAAAATGTATTATTCATATTCACAGTTATGATATGAGCCACATAAATGAGAAAAAAAGAGTTGGAAAACATTGATTCATTGGAAAGCTGTCAATATTACCGAGAAAACAAAGCACTGACTCTTCGAAGACGCCAAAGGCGAAGCATGTTGAATAAACCATAGGATTGAAGAGGAGAAGGTGATATCTTTTGTACAAGCTCTGAAGGAATGATGGAGATAACATCGAACGCCAACCAAGTCCTTGCATATTTCCAAGCAATATCTTTCCGGTCGTCCACGAACAAATAGGTGGTTTTGTCAATGTAAGCCACGAAGAAGGTGAGAACTATATCCACGAAAAAAAATCCATTGACAATATTATCAGAAATGGAAAGGGGTGCTTGTGGCTTCTTCAAGAATCCGAATTCGAAGGGAGAAACCCAAGCAGTATAAACTACCAGAACAACAAGGAAAGTTTCCCATATCCTGCAAAATCCAACAAATTTTAATTACCTAATACTAATACTCATGTCATCTGCGTTATAAAACACAAAAAAGAAAATATTTTTTTACTCGAAATTTAAGTTTCAGTTACAGAGTCAGTAACAAAACATATTTATTGGGAAATATGAATTATCCCTTGACACTTATGTTCGGTGGAATCCAATACGAAATCTTCCATTGCATGCACAACAACCACCAGACTCTAGTTGTTTCAAATCCAAGGAAACAAAGTCAAACTTCATAGTTTGACTACTGACAGGTGGAAGCTCGTGGCTCTGCCTTTGAAAACTGAATTTCAATATGGTAAACCAAACCGAAAACGTTTTTTTATAGATTGACTCAGTTAGTCAGAATGTGATTTATGTAGCCGATATCAAATGATATAAGGCCGTTGCAATTTCTGTGTTAGTTTTAATGATTTCAATAGATATCAATGGAAGAACAGTTTCCAAGAGGCAAGCAATTAAACTATTATTAAAAATGATGAAAGGTAAAAGAGAATGAAAGGAGCGAAATTGCTCTTTCGGTAATCAGCAGGGATCACAAGGAAGAGATCCAGTGCGGTCCATTCAGGTTATGAACAGCACTGAATACGACACAGTACTAAAAACACAGAAACGCGTCAAAACAAAACAGCCAGATATTTGCATTAAGCATTTAGCAAAATTCTAGAATCGAAAAGAGGCCACAAAATTGAGCAAGGAAGGAACGGCCAGAATACTTTCGAAAAGAAGGAGTTAAGAATGGAATAGAACAAAATAATAGCATCTAACGAAAACAAAGGTGCAACAAAACAAGTCAACAAGCCTCGTTCCGAGGAAAACAAAGAAACAGCAGCAAGTATGAACACCGTAACTCCTTGTTTTGTTTCCCTTTCTTTCTCGACAAGAAAAAAAAAATGTAAAATATATTGAAGCTCTGAAACGATGGAGAAACAAACGTGTCTGTCAAAATCAATTAAGACGGCATTTAAACAAAAGAAAGCATAAAGAACCTTAAATATGAAAAGGACAAAAAAGAAACCTGTAACGGCGGTCGTAGGGCGATAGAATGAAGCGGCGGAGCTTGATTCTGCGGTTGCTTTTGGCTCCGAGAGACGGAAGTATTCCGGTGGAGAGACTGTAGTGGCTGCCATCCCGTGACAGTTCAATCTCTTCTTGGCCGCAGACCAACATTTTTGTTTATTTGTGTTTAGTTGAGTTTGGTGGTGGGTGTGTTGAGACGTGTGTGACTTTTACAGAAACCTTAGTGCAAGGGAGTTTTGGTCCTCATGGTATTGCGGAGGCGGTTATGAACGTGCTTTTGTTCAGACGCGATTCTCGCTTGGAGAATGGTGGCAACTGGCAATGAACCAAACCGGCCCGTGTCCTTTATATACACAACAGTTCAACACAAATCCGGAGGCTCTACTACCTTCGTGGTTTTCTTTTTTCTGTTTTTTAACAATATTTATTGAAATTAAATACAGTTGTAGTAATTATTATTTTTAACAATAAAATATATAGTTTGAGAACTTTTAAAATTATATATATTTTTAATTGATAAATTTAGAAATAAAATATATAATAAAGAATAAATTTGAAATTAAATGATATGAAAATAATATTAAAATAATAATATATTGAACTTGATTGTCTTTCACCTTTCGGGCAGGTTTTTATCTCCAAATATATATTTATTACGTTTTTATACTTTATTGCAATAAATGATTTATTTTTATATAAAAATATTAATTTAAATGGTTGATATAAATTTTAATTAAGACATTTAATTAAAGAGTTTGTATATATCCTTTCCGTACAATGAAAAATGGCAATTGAGAAGAGTGGTAAAACATTTTTTTTATGTTTATTGAATACTCATGTTATTCCTTCCACTTGTATATTATAAGACTTTGTTTAGGAAATTCTGTTTTTTAGGGATTATTTTTATAAAATTCTATTTTATTAGTTATTATTTTAGAAATTATTTTTAATTCATTAACAAATATTAGGAAATGATGATTTTTTATTTTATTAGAACTGAATACTATTTATGTAATTATTATTCTCTTATTTATTTATTTATTAATATAATGGATAAATAATTAATTTGATTCTTAAATAAATAAAGCATGGTATATTTAATTTCCAGATGCGTAAAGATTCTATAATTATGTCTTTATGCTAAATTTTGTGGAACTATTTATTATTAAAAATATAATTTTAAAAATAATTTAACAATAAACTAGTGACTATTTTTTCATTAAGATATACTAGTAGTGATCCATTCGAAATTTTTACACATTCAAAATTAAATCTATTTTTTTCACATTAAAAAATAAATAATTTATTTTTTATAGATTAAATTGGTAGAATCTCTCATATGTAATGACTAAAGTGATTATTTATCTTTACTAAAATAATTGTTTTGTGTAAATATTTAAATTAATCTGTGAAAGGTGAATGTGATGGATTATTTGACTCTGATTAAGTATGTTTTCTAAATAAGTCATTGGACAATTATTTGTCTGTACATAAGTCTTTTATGAGTATTTAATATTTCGTATGCAATGTTTTGTATGTTTGATACAAGATATGTAAACAGATGAATTTTTCAATGACTAGTGTTTTGTATAATTCTAGTCAAGGACTTATTAATCAACACATTTATCTTTCCCATACGAATTTAAATATTATTTTATCTAAACATTAACTGAGAGGGAAACAATTAAGAAAAATAATATGATGAGTAATAAATAAGCTATATATAGTAAAATATAATGAAAAATTAATAAAATCAATTCAAAAAAATTAAAAATTTTGGACTATTTAATAAAGATATTACGTTTGAGTTTTGGAGGAAACAAAATGTATATATCCTAAAAGAACTTTGACCAAAAGTTTTATGTTATATTATAAAATGGGTTCTTTAAGGATTTGTTTTTTATATTTTAATATGAGTGTGAAAAATAAATTGGAAGTGATAATTAAAATTATTTTATGCTTAATTTTTAATTTAATTAATTAGGTATTCAAAATATGTATGTGATGTATGTGAAGAATTGCAATCATGAGTGCTTTGATTTTTGGGTTGAAACAAATACAAACACAAATAAGGGGAGAATTTAGTAACAGGAAGGGCACAAGTTATTGCTTGCTTCTGGTAAAAGAAAAATCAAGGTAAAAAGAAAAGTTTCCTTTATAATTTCTAAGGTAGGGTATAAGTTACTATTTGATACTGTGATGAATTGATATATTTGAATGTGGTATATTTGTGAATAAAACAGATATTTTATTTTAAGTGTTTTTTTTATATGCAATTGTTATTAACTTGATCAACTATGACTTAAAAGTTGTTTCTTGTTGGAGTTTTGACTCTTGTATGGTTAATGAGTTAAATATTGAGGATTTTCAATGATGACAACAATTGAATTTGCGAAGGCAAGAAAATGTTGAAATAGTTGTTTTACGATGATATTATAGTTTAAAATAAGTAGACTTTGGAATTGTTATTAAAAAGTTTAATTTAGATTTTATTCGGTTTTAAATGAAACGTGTAACCCCTCTTAAAAAAACACCAAGGACCCGAACCCCACCTTCCACCACCTTTTTTTTTTCTTTTTTCTTTTTTCTTTTCTCTCTTCTTCTCTTTTTCCTTTTCAATTTCTCTTTCTTATTTCATCTATTCCAAAATTTGATCACATCATGTTGCAGCTGAGGAGACATGGTACATCTCTAACCGATCAGATTTTCAATCAAAGTAAGTTCATTTTTGCTCTCAAGATCCTTTGTTATTTGTTTTTTTTTTCTCTCTATGATTTAGTCATCAATCTTAGTAATGTCAGTTGAGAAAAGTAATCATCTCAACTTATTCTATTGTATACTGAATTTCTGTTTTGTTTGGATAACTTGCATTAGACCTTTATATTTTGAAGCTTATCCACACTGAGAGGTTAAAATTCTAGAGGTTGCTTGAAAAGCAAACAATTAAGGCAAGGGAAGGTAACTTAAATTTTTAATAACACCCTAGGATAGAAGATCTGAATGTGAAGGGGATGTTGTCCCAATATTCAATTTCTCTTATAGGGATGTTGTGTGTTCATATATTGTGTTATTTGTTTATATATTATTTAAACTTTAGAAATATTAGATTTTGATGGTTTAGTATTTAAGTGTTTTTTTTTTATGTTAAATATACTTTTGAATGTTGTGGATCGTGTTTGGAATGATATTTATGATGAAAATGGTATGAAATTGAATTCATACATTTGGGATAATGTATAGACTTATGTTTGTTGTGTATTAAGTGTTGATGCCTATGTGGTAACAAAGATCTCTAAGCTTCACTGATGATCTAAGTCACATATACTAAGATATCAAGTGGTGAGAACTTGATGAGGGAGTTCATCCACACCATGACATATGAGATGCACGACTTAAGTTGTATTGAACTTACCCTGATCCTTTCTCTTGGATTCACTGGTCATTTTTGGATTAGGTGTTAGTCTCTGGTAGAACTTACTTAATACGGGTCTTCTCGAAGACGTTAGTTGTTATTATGTTTGTTGAATATGTGTAGATCCATGTGAGATCTATGTAATTGTTTTATGTTGAGATTTGAAGACTATTGAATAATTGAGAAATTGATCATGTAATTTGGTTTTCTCTTTTGATTTAATTGTGTATATTATAAAATTTTATTTTCATTAGCTTACCCTTACTTTTCTTGTTGTGTTGTGAACTGTGATGACTATACTATGTACACAAGCAGATGATCATACAGGTGTAGAAGGTCCTGGAAGACTTTAGGATGTTTTAAATATTATATTATAAATATTTATATTTTTATGAGTCATAATCTTATAATAGGAATGTTTTGAAAAACCTCAAGTTTGTATAGGAACTGGTAAAACTTCTATTGTAATAGTTAGATGTATTATTTTCTGAGGTGTTACATTTATTGATATCAGAGCGGTTCATCTTAGGATGACTTGAGGGTAGTGGGCTTATTGTGTTTCTCTTGTGTGTTGATTTTATTTAAGTCTAGCTTCTAGACTTAGTTAAAAGTTTCTAATAGAATTTTAACAAGGTTGTTTATTTTAAGTATTTTTTTTTATGGTTGAATCAAATTGATTTTTATAAATAGAGATGTAAGTGTTAAGAATGAAAAGAATCCTGATAAAAAGTGGTGAGGGTGCACACTCATGACTAAATCAATATGTTTTTCTATCTTAATTATAAGAGTATAGTATACTTTTTTGTATATGTTTTGGGATGGTTATTTCTATATTATGTGAAATTGATATTAAACACATGTTTATTTTAGGGAAAAAAATTTAATCAGTGTAAGTGTTTGTTATTTGTGTTTTAATACAATAACACATTATAAGAAAAAAAATAATTTATATACAGAAAAATATTGTAGGTAACAGTAAAAAATTTGTAAGTAAATCATCAATACCAACGGATTATCCACGTAACAAAATCCGTATGTAATGTGGGTGTAATTAATTTATCTACGAATTGTGTGTCCGTGGGTAACGTAAACAAAAGTTATCCACCAAATCCAGTTCATGGATAAATCCATAGATAATTAAACATATTTTATTTTTAAATTTTATATTATTTTTTTATTATTATTTTCAATTATTATTTACAAATATTGTTTATACCTATTTTTAGAATTATTATATATATTATTATAATTATTATTAATGTTAGAAATAAATTTTAGAAGGTGCGACTCGAAGTTCCTTGAATGACCAAAGAAGCTTTAACCATTACATCAGTCAAATTTTGTTGTCATAATATAATTATTATTATATTTATTAGAATGATTATCAATATTAATATAATTAATAATATAAATATTATTAATATTATTCATATACTTAATATCATTCATATTATTATTCAAATTAATAATATTATTAATTATTATAATAATATTATTAAATATATTTAATACTATTTAAATATTATTAAATATTATTAATATTATTAATATTATTAAATATTATTAATATTATTAATATTATTAATATTATTAAATATTATTAATATTATTAAATATTATTAATATTATTAATATTATTAATACTATTAAATATTATTAATACTATTAAATATTATTAATACTATTAAATATTATTAATACTATTAAATTTTATTAATACTATTAAATTTTATTAATACTATTAAATTTTATTAATACTATTAAATTTTATTAATACTATTAAATTTTATTAATACTATTAAATTTTATTAATATTATTAAATATTATGTAACAGCGTTTAAAACAAAAGCCAGAGACCCGCCCTCCCACGATCTGATTACACCACGTTGTAGTTGCGAAGTTAAGAAACATTTCTACCCTATCATATTTTCAAGCAGAGTAAGTTTATTTTTTTAATAAAGATGATTTGTTCTCTGTTTTTCCTTAAGATTTACTCATCAATTTTGGTGGGGTTAATTGAGAAGAGTAATTCTCTCAACTTATTCTACTATTTACTAAAATTATGTTATGTTTGGATAACTTGCATTATGCCATTAAATCTTGAAGTTTATCCAGACTAAGAGGATGAAATTATAGAAGTTGCTTGGAAAGCAAGCATTTAAGGTAAAAGAAGCTAACTTTAATTTTCAATAGTACCATAAACTAGAATATCTGAATGTGGAGGTAATGTGGTCCAAAGTTTCAATTTTCTCTTGCACGGATGTTATTTGTTAAAAATATTTAATTTTATGTTGTGAACATGTATAAATATTATATTTTGATAGTTTGAAAGTTAAATATTGTTTCTGATGTTGGAAAAGTTCTTGAATGGTATGCATTTTTAAATATTATGTGATTGAATGATATGTATTATATGTGAATGATGGAAATTGTATGAAATTGATGTCATACATTTGGGATATGTATGAATTGTTGTTTGATGACATCAAATATGAAAAACCTATGTTTAACGAAGATACTCTAGCTTCATTAATGATCTAAGTCATATAGACTAAAATATCAGGTGATGAGAAGTTGAGAGGGAGTTCATGCACACTGGGTCCCGCTGTAGACACTCGGTATTGGATGTTTGAACTTATCCTGATCCTTTCTTTTGGATTCGCTTCTAATCTTTGAATCATGTGTTAGTCTCTGGTAGAGGCATACTTAATGAGTCTTCCAGATGATGATGGATTCATGTGTAGTCAGTGAGATTGAAATGAAATCCAATGATTGTGATTGAAAATAGATTCATTTATTATGAATGATGAAATTTGTATTAAAAATTTATATGACAACATTTAAAGAAATGCTTATAAATGACTAGATTGATTGGTTCTTTTTGCATGAATTAGATATGATATGAAATTTCTTTTCATTAGCTTACCCTTGTTTGCTTGTTGTGTTTGAACTGTGATGATTGTACTACGTACAATAGCAAATAATCATACAGGTGTAGGAGGGTCTGAAAAGCTTTAGGGTGTTGCTTTTGAAACTTATATTGTAAATATTTGTATTTCTACGAGCTTTAATAATATATTAAGAATGTTTAGAAAAAAATCTAAGCTTGTATTTAAATATGTAAAACTTGTATTGTAATAGATATATTTTTGAAATGTTACAAATAGTATTAATATTATAAATCGTATTAACATTCGTATTAATATTATTAATTATTATTACTAATATTATTAATATCATTCATATTATTAATATCATTATATCATTAATATTATTTATTATTATTATTACGAATATTAGTTATGACTTTATAATTATTCATATTATAATAATATTTTTAATATTATGTATATAATTATTATAACTAATATTATTTATATTATTAAATTTTTTAAAACTATTAAGATTATTTATATTTTTAATATTATTAATGAAAATATTTATTTTACTAATAACATTGAATTTAGTTTTGAATATAGATTTCTGAGTAAAATTTGTAGATAAAGTAAAAGTTACCTATAAATAGAGATATGTAGGTAATAATTTGTGAATAATGTTAAATTTATTTACAAATTCATATCTGTTGGTCATATTTGTAAGTAATATTAAATTTACCTACGGATTCAGATTTGTAGATAATATACATAGGTGATGTTGAATATATATATGAATTCATATTTGTGGAGTTGAATATAAATAATTCATATTTGTGGATAAAAATTAATGTGTGATATTTTTTTTTTTAGTAACATATGATTCATAAAGACTTTGATATAAATATTGTTTTATTGGATAAATGTACCAATGTTTCATTGTAGCTTTTAAAAGAAGCAAGTGAGAGTGCCACATCCATAGGAAAGTATTGGTCAAATTCTCTTAATTTTAAAATTCTAATTAAATTGTGCACGTTTTACCGTGAGTAAAGATAGTCCCTACACCAATAATGAAACTAACTAATTAAATAATATGCAACATATTCATTTACGAATTTATTTATAGTACCTTGTAATAGATAGTTTTGCAACATATCTCTTTTTAATAATTACTTGCAAATAAAGACTACAAATATTTCTAAATGTTGAATCTTCATATATTTAATAAATATTCCAACACTAGAAGTCATGTTATGAGAAATTAATATATTAAAATCTATCCCTACAACATTACTATATAAAGTAAATTTAATCATATTTAATACTAAAAATAGAACAAGATTTGACTTATAATCATGGAATCTTCTCATAATTCAAATATTAAAAACATAACAAATTAATATAGGACCCTGATACTTGACACTGCATACAGTAAATAAATTAATATTTTAACTATTTTTATTTTTATTTTTTATTTAAGATATTAAAATATTATTATAAAGGGTTATTGAATGTTGTTATTTACTCTTTGCAGTGTTAACAAAACGTTTTCCATTAATATATTAAAATAATTTTAATATCAATATTTAATATTTATATTTTCAGAGTGATTATCTCATTTTAATGCACATTATTATCACAATTAATATTCAAATTTACTTCAAATTGACATTTTAAATCACAAAGCAAGTGTGATAATATAAAATGCTAAAAGATAGAGGAGAACTACAAAGTTATTCTTTCTACATATATATAAATATTTATAATGATTATTAAAAACTTAATATACTTTATTCAGGAAGTATACAATTATATTATCAATATAATATATATATATATATATATATATATACACGAATTATAATTAATTTTAGAAACAATATATATTTATATTTTTTCAATTTTTTTATTCTTATACTTTGAAAATTATGAATCCAGTCTATCAACCTTTAAAAAAATGATTTTAGTCACTTTTTAATCCCTCCAGTTCAACATGGTTGACCTCACATCGCATGCGATTTAGTAATTTTTATATCTAAATTTAATATTCAGTGACGGTTTTTTCTGTCTCAAAGTAAGTAATAAAAGAACTAAATTCGCATGTTTTTTTTTTTAAATTTGATAATTAACTATCAAAAAGTTTAAAGTACAGGATCAAAATCAAATTTGACGAAGAGTACAAGGGCCAAATATATAACCCTTAATATAATTTTATGGGTGAAATAATTAATTAATAATTATAAATTTCAGAAAAAATAATATATATATATATATATATATATATATATATATATATATATATAACACGTATGTTTACACATGTTATATTTCTTTAACCAAAATAAATTAACAGTTTGATCCAAATTATTAATAATATCTTATAATTAATTTCAATAAAAATATATTTTGAAATATAATTTATGTTATTATGAAATTTTATTTATGATAACAATTTAATTTGTGTTTCAAGGGAAAAATATATATTATTATATTTTTTTAACATGATTTTCTATCCATCTTTATTTATAATTGGTATGCATATATTTTAATAGATTGAAGTGTAATAATTATTAATTTAGTACGATATTGGTTTTTCAATTCGTAGATTATTTACTAAGAAATAATATGTGAAATTGATGTAAATTATACTTAAAAATAATATGTAAATAAGTGATTGGGTAATTCTGAATATATATTGAAAATATACTGGTACGTGTTTAATACATATTAATACATTGTCTCTTATTATCTTTAAAAAATTAAACTCATTTGATATAATTTTTTTTAATACCTTTATTAAAAGTAGTTTTCCATAAATTATTCAATACGAGGTCTCCAATAAATATCAATATTAAAATTGTTAAGAGATACTTTATAATATCTGGTTTTAGTTAAGTATTATTATACTTTGATTTGGTCTTAAGTGTGCTAATGGGTAGAAATAATCCATTTGTGTTTTACTAATGAAAACAATTTGTAGATTAAATAGTAGTAAATTGCATTAAATATGTGTAAAATATAAACAAAAATATATATCACTTTTAGAAAGTGAAAAAGTTATATTTTTTGTTGACAAAATGTTGCATATGATATTGAATATTAATGTTGTGTTTGATACACACAAGTGTTTTTTTTGTTTTTTTTTTTTATATAAAAGCTATCATGTTATGTGAAATTTGACATTTTAGCTAAGCTGATACCTCAAGTAATAATAATTATCTGTCATCATATGAAAAAAAAATTATTAAAAGAAAAAGAAAGGAAATACAAGAAAATATGAGAGATTAGACCAAAACTCATATATTAAGGTAATCTATACATATTAATAAAGAACTCTAAGAAAAGACTAGATGAAAACCTATTATACCAATGAAAATACTCTATATGAATAAAGCCTAAGTTAGCAAGCTTATCAGCACATGCATTTCCTTTACAAAAAATGTGAAAAACCCTAAACTTGATTTTCATACAATCTTTAAGACAATTGTTCCACCTATTACAAAGCATTAAAGGAACATTAATCTAAGCAGTAAATGCTGTACACATAAAACGTATATGCAAACTTCTATGCTGAATGTGCTGATTTGTAAGTAGTCGTCCATAAAAAACTTTTCAGAGAACTACACTTTTAAAAAGAGGTATACACAGAAGTTTAATTGAAAGAAAAATATGTTTTTACGTTTAAAATTTATAATTTTCGTTGATGAAATTTACATTGTTGATTCTACATAATTTGCTAGTAGATAAGAATTCACTTAGTGAAACTAACTTTTAAGATTAATTTTAGACATAAGTTGTCCAAGAAATTGTGATTAATTAACAAATTTGTTAAACTAGTTTAACTAATCATAATGATCAACTAAACTCTAACTCGAGAGAAATAAGATATTTTTTTTTTTTTTTAAATTTGTTAAATAAATTATATTTTGCTTATCAAATTTAATCTATTTCAAAGTATATGCGTGATTGAGTTATATGATTTTGGAATTATTAGAAACATATAGGTAAATGAAATTGTGCAAGGCTATCGATATACAATAATTTTGTATGTTGAATACCTTGAGTTATCATCTATTTTAAAAGTCTTAATTACATCAATCCATTGTTAAAAGAAAATATTATTATTTTAGCAGTGTTTTTGAAATGAATAAGATTAAATTTCTTTGACTGACTTTTATATATATATCACGTTAGACTAAATCATGAATTAAAAGACATTTAATTTTTAAACCACGGCTTACTTATTTATATAGCTTTTAAAAGAATTCCTCATTTATCATTTGTTAAATGAAATAAATTTAAAAATAAATAATAACATTATTTTTATTTTTTATTTCTCTTAAATCATATAATATATTTTATGTTACGAATAATCATTTGTGTGGATTAGTAATTAACTCCGTCTAGGAAATATATTTTAATAAAACAGTTTTTCTCATCGGACGGTTGGTTCCAACATCCCAAATTCAATCCAACGGTTCCACATGTGAATTCAGTCTTCCCGCTAGATGCTCTTTATACATTTTCTATTAAAAATAATTAATAAAAAATGTATGCACAATTAATAACATATCTACTATGGTCATAATAGTTTTCTTACTTTATTGTTATTTTAATGAACTCAGATAGTTGACTTTTATTTTATTCATTTATTGCGTGGCACTCATGTTTTTGGCTCCCAACTTTCAAAACAATCCAAATAGTAAACAGAATTGTAGAAATCAACGCAAATTTAATACTCCCTTCCCATTCTTTTAAATATATCTCTTTCTATTTAATTGTGAATTTTTAAGTTGAAGAAACTCTTTTATTGTTTATATATTTATTATTTTGTTTATTTTTTAACACACTAACCTTCCTCCACTTTCAACTTTTTTTTTTACTTTTCTTTTATAGTTTATTTATTTTAGAATTTGACCACATTCTTCAGATAATTAATTAATGAGTTAGAGATCATTTCTATCCTATAGATTTTTAAATAGAGTAATTTCTTATTTTTTCAAAATATTTTCTATTTTTTTTATTATTATGTTGTTATCAATTTTTGCACATATTAAATTTTGGTGATGTTTGAATAATTTTTTAGAATTTCAGATTTTGCAGTGACTCCCTTGTTTGAAAATGTAATTTTCTAAAATCTTCTAAAATAGAAAATTACACTAGCACAAAATGTATAAACAACGACTATTTATTTAATGCGGTTTTAGGATTAGCCATTGTCAGTCAAAACGCGGTGACATTTTTTAAATTAATTTCATTTACGAATGCGACTATTTGTAATCAAAGCGCATTCGTAAATCAAAGTGCATGATTTAAGAATGCGGCTATTAATAGCCGCATTCTTAAATCATTTGTTATCCTAATTTTGAAGTGCACTACTTTCTTTCCTTTTGGCTTCGCGTTTTTTCATTGTTTCTGCTATGGTGTTTCTCTCTTCTTCTATGAGTTTTATTGTGTTCTTGTACCATTGTAAGTTTGTTTTGATTCGCTCTCTTTCTTCTTCACCAATGGTTTATAAATTTTATTCATTTCACTTATTTGTTTGTTTTCTTGCATTGGCAAAGGGTTCTCTGACGCTTCATTTTCTCTTTTGTTATGCTCTTGTGCTTCCTCTCGTTTTCTACGAGCCTTCATTGTCTTCTTTGTGCCATTGTCAGTTCATTTCGAGTTCTCTTTCTTCTTCACCATTGGTTTATATATATTTTTTCGTTTTTCTTATCTATTTTTTTTTCTTGTATTGACGAAGGTCATCACTGCTTCATTACCTGCTGTTTGGGTTTTTGCTATGCCGTATTTGCTCCGTTGTTGCTGTTGCCACCGCTATTGCTGTCTTAGGGTTTAGGGTTTTAATTTAAAATAAATAAATAAGAATGCGACTATTTACCATAGCCGTATTTATAAATCGCATTTACGAATGCGACTAAATAACCGCACTTGTAAATCTTTGATTTAAGAATATGTGCTGATCAAGTGCGACTATATAGCCACCCTTATAAATGTAAAATAGCCGCACTTGTTTTGCCTTTCTACACTAGTGTTATAATTAAATGAAGCTATTTGTGTTTTTTTTATAGAATATTATATAGATAAGAAGTTAACCTAATAACTGAATTTTGTATGTTAAAATATAAAGTTAGTTAAATTGAGTTTTGATTATAGTTTGTTGATAATATGACTTTGAATTATTTTCATTGTATTGGAATGATTGAATCATGTGTTTTGAACAAAATTATAGTTTGGAATAATCATGTCAGATTGTTCAAAATCATTGGAATATTTTTTAAAAAATATTTGAAACCACATTTGATTTTGTTGTTGAGGTTGATTTTTCTTATACTTTCACTCAAGTAAGACAAGTTTTGCTAAAGCAAAAATAGTCATGCACTCAAACTTGTTTTTGGTTATATTTTTCACTCAAGCGAATATAGTACTGAAAAGTCAACCCTCTTGACCAAATTTTTTCTCAAATGCTCAAGCTAAAAAAAGGAGAATTTGTTTCTTTTTTCTTGTCTTTTCAATGAATTTGATTTTGTATGGATGTTTTTATCAATGTAAAGTGAATATTAGTTTGCGTATTTAATTAATTTGTGAAATGTTTTCAAAAAGATGTATTGTGTGAAAGTGATGGAATTTGTATGAAATTGAGGTCATGCATTTTTGATAATGTATAAGTCATTGTTTGATTTGTGTATTAAGTATTGACTCCTATCATGTAACTTCACTTATATAGCTCATATAAACTAAGACATCAAGTGGTGAAAAGCTAGAAAATTCATACATATTGTGACCCACTGTAGACACGCTATTTTGAATGTATTGCCTTGATTATTGGATTCACTTGTAATTACGAGTACTTAGTCTCTGGTAAGGGTTACTTAATATGAGTCTTCCAGAAGACATCAATTAACATTCCGCTTGTTGAATATCTTATGTATAGATCCGTATGTGGTCTATATAGTTGTTGAATGTTATTGATGTATAAATTTATGTGTGGTCTACATGTCTGTTATATATTGACGTTGGAATGAAATTGGATTATATTGGTTGGTACACGAATTTGGTATGTTTATGGTTGATTGAAAAATAAACTGATTATTTATGAAATCTTAATCTAATTGTTTCTTTTTATATATATTTTATATGTTAAAAATTCATTTCAATATCTTATCCTTACATGTGTTTGCTTGTATTATGAAAAAATCTTCCTCTCATCATTCTCTATATAAAGGGAACTTGTGAGGAAGACAAAAAAAAAAGCAAGTTAGAAGACATAGAGAGTAAATGAGAGAATAGATATCTACCATAGTGTGAGATTAGAAATCCTAATGAGAGGCTAGAAAGACATTGTATTCCATCCTTATTGGGTGAGATTAAATGTTATCCTCAGAGAGTAAGAGAAACAAATATTGTAATCCTACTTTCATAGTGGAAACTTTTTCTAGACTAGGTCCTGTGGATTTTACTTCTCATGTTGAAAAGGTTTTCTCACGTTAAAAATTCTCGGTGTCATTATTCTAATTTGATTTTTTTTTTTGTCTGCTTGTTACTTCTACAAGTGCCCATTTTTTCTATCTACACCAAGGGAGAAAAATTAGTTATATTTTTCCTAACACAATGATTATACGATTTTTTTTTTATCAACAAAGAATGAAATTAAATTAAGAGGGATACAATGATTATACGATGAATATGAACATATATATGTACAAGGAGCGGTATCTGTAAGGATCGAAAAAATAAGTGTTAGAGTAGAAGTGGTACAATTAAAATGGCACCTGAATATTTTATTATTAAAGTAAAAAGACTATATAAATAGAAATTTAGGTTTCATTTTAAAAGAACCATTATCCTGAAACTTTAGACGATTTTCCCACTAGACAAGTTAAATCTTTAATTACCAAAAATAGCCATAAAAACTTCAATCATATCCTGAAATCTAGCATAATTCCTCATACGCCATATCATCCAAATATAAAAAGTTACCATAACAAGCTTAATCAATTTAACCAAATGATTGTCATCATTCTTAATAAAAGAAAGAAGATCATCCTTATTAGAGAAGTAAGAAAGATTTGTCGAACCCAACTCAAAATATGCAAAGCATTAGAACATTCAAAAAATAAATGCTTAATAGATTTCTCATGCTTTTCACAAAGCGTACACATAGAACATATAGACAAACCTTTATTTTGAATATGTTGATCTGTAGGAAGCCGCCCATAAAAAACTTTCCAGAGTACTAGAGTTTTGGAAGGCGAAATATATGAAGACCAAATGAATTTACCCCAACCACAAGGAATTCCTGATTCCAAGAAAAAAGTCTTAGCCTATTTAAGAGATAAACGACCAAACTCATCTAGAATCCAATTAGGAATATCCTGTTCCTCCCTAACCATGATATGATTAAAAAAAAATAGGCATCTGCTATAAAGATAAAGGAATATTCCAATCACAACCTGTCCAAAACTGAGAGATGGTATCCGGAATGCTAACACCATCAGATAACCTTGCAATATTTGCTAAAGAAGCAGTAGAACACCATTTATAATTCAAAAAATTAATAAAAGAACCTGTACCAATAGTCCAAGAAATATAATCAAGTATATTATAATTAAACTGCTTAATTCCAGGCCAAAGAGATGAGGATCTATAAACCATTCTAAACTCATATTTTGATTTAAGAACCCTAGCTTTCAAGAGCAAAGACCAAGGCATGTTGTTATAAGTAAAAATTCCTAGCAAGCTTAAGAAGATATGCATTATTTTCATGACGAAGATTAATAGTCTTCAAACCTCCATTCTCAAGAGGAGAACAAATCGTATCACAATTCACTATGACTATGCCTTTTTTCATAATATCACCAGTCCAAATAAAATTTCGACATTGCTCAACTTGGTTAAGAAGTGAAATAGGTCATTTATACATATTAAAGCTATAAGCTAAAAAGCTAGTAATCACCGTATTAACCAACTGAATTTGACCCATCATGCTAAGAGATTTACCTTTTTAAGATGCTAACTTCAATTTGAATTTATCAGCCAAAAGCTGGAGAAATCAACACTTTGAAACACCAACAAATGTAGGCACTCCTAAATAATTGAAAGACAAACAATCATGAGTACAAGAAAGAATACTTTGAATTTTGGTGACAAATTTTGCAGAATTATCCATAAAAGAACTACTTTTTGATTTGTTCATATATAAAACTCTCTTTTTCTTCTTTTCATTTGGTTTGGGTTATGAATGAATTTAATTCAGTTAAATAATTTAATTTAAATGAAATCATAATGGAGAATAATGTTAGAATACTAGATTACGTCTAGAGACACCTGTAATGTATGTCACACACTTTACCACGTACTCACATCACCCGTTAACGTTGTTTATGTTCATCTAACAGAAGAGACTAAATTGATTTTTTTTTTAAATTACTATAACAAATTGGATATTAACCTTAATGTAAGAACTAAAGAAATAATTATACCTTATATTTATTTATTTATTGTAAAAATATACATATAAATAAATCGATCGACAAGTCAAATAAAAATATACAAAATTATTTTAAAAATGTAAAGTCAATCAAATGAAAAAAAAAAATATGTTTTCTATTCTAAGTTAAATTTTATCAAACTAAACATATCATGTTATTTATATTTATATATAAATTTATATTCTAGACTAAAATTCAAGATTTTGTATCAAAGTACTTAATTAAATTCACACAGCTAAGTCTATGAGCTGTCAGATTAAACTAAACAAAACTTTTTTTTTTACAAAAATAGATCCATTATTGGAAGTCTACAAATTTAATGAACAGATCCACATGCTCAAGTTATTCTTTCCACCCAAACTTGTACCCATTAAATTTACATTTGACCAATGATAATTTGACATTTTTATTGGTATCCATATTTACTTGATAATCAATTGTATTATTATTTTGTTTTAAATTTTTTTATATTAAATTTTATTAAAAAAACATAATATTTTATTATTAAAAGGAATTATAAATAAGAAGTGAGAGAAAAAACCACACTGAAATAAACTACTTTCTTTACATTTTAAGTGCCGGTGCCCATTGTATTTTGCACTGAATGCCTGTGTCGATTGCATTTAATACGAATGGATGCTCCTATCCGTTGCATCTGCATTTTGGGTGTTTTGATGTTTGTGCCAGTTGCTTTAATAAAATAATAATAACTCGAGTTATTAAAACTATTTTATATCATTTTATAATAAATTTTATTTCGTCTCATTTAACTATTTATATTCTAGTCACATATAATAATATACACATATATACATCAAATATTTGTATATATAATATATTACACAATATTGCAACATAAAATTTGACAAAATATTATACAATGTTTAAATAAAAATCTCCAATCACTTTCCTGTCATCACAATCATAGCAGCATAAGTCACAGATAGAGTTATTATCACATGTAATCATTTGATATTGTATGATTATGACCATAGTAGTTATCAAACGTTCATTCAAGATAAATAAATTCAAATTTAAACATCATATAATATATATAATATCAATTTCATCAAACTTTATCACAAATTTCAATTGGAAAATAATCACCGGCATGTAGAAATTCTTAGCTACATTTCAAATGAATAGTATAATTTGTTAATAGATTCTTTTCCTAATTTCTTAATACATATTTTTTAAAACACTCTTATTAATCATATTTTCAGATAATAACACCTAATCCATAAAAAATATTTTAGAAATTCATTCTCATATTTTCATGTTAGATACTTCATACACTTATTTTATAACAACATAATACATATTTTTTTTTTCATTTTATGTGTTAATTAATGTGATCAAATCATGAGTGAAATATGCAATATTTCATATTTTATTTTAAAGAAAAAAATTAAAATTGTCCAATCCAATTTATGATTATACAAAATAATATTAGTTTAAGTCTATTTAAATGAATTTATCTCATATATAAATCTATATTTTTAGATTTTAAATTCAATTCATTTACTTGGATTTGTATTGGACATTGATTGAATAATTTTTTGGATTTTAAAAATTCAAAATCAAGGTGTGTCTTATCAATTCAAGTTATATGAAATGGTAGGTTAGTTTGGACCTAAGTAAAGTAACACCGGATTTGACTTAAGTCGATTCGTCTAGGGCAGAAATCAAGTCGAGTTAACTCGAGAGAAAAATAAGTCAATTAGGCCTAAATCCTAGTCAAGTCGATTCACCCAAATCCACGTCTAGTAAAGTTTGTTGAAGTCGAGTCTAGTCATAGTTAGTCTGAACAGAACTCCAACTCAGATCCAAGTTAAGCCAATTTGGCTTGGGCCCCGGTCAAGTTAAGCTGACCCGAGCCTAGATTTAGTCAAGTTGAGTCAGCCATTTCCAAATCAAGCCAAATGAGCTCGAACCAAAATCGAGATGGGTCAACCCTAGACGAGGCCAAACCTAGGTTGAGCAGAGTCAGCTTACCCAGGTTGAATCAAGTCAAGTTGGCCTAAGTCAAGTCGAATGGGTACAACCCCAAATCGAGCTAAGTATACCTAGGCACAAGTTGAGTGAGCTCAGACCCAAGTCGAGCCAAGTCTACCCATGTCCAAGTTGAGCCAAGTCAACTTGGCCACAGGTCAAGGTGAGTCAATCCAGGTTGAGCCGATTCGGCCCGAGATCTAGTGGAGTTGATTCAGCCCGAACCCAAGTCAAGTCAGTCTGGGAGTAGGTCAAGTTGATTCGGCTTATGCCGAAGTAAAGTAGAGTCGACCCCAACCTAGGTCAAGTTGATTCGGTCTAGATCCAGGTTGAATTGGGTTAGAGTTAGCCTGGACTCAAATCCAACTCGGATCTAGGTCGAGTCGAGTTGGATTGGAACTAGGTAGAGTCGAGTCAGAGTCAACTTGGACTTAAGTCCATATTGGTCCTAGGTTGAGCCTCTTCGACCTTAGTCCAAGTCAGGTTGAGTCAAACTCGATTTGAGCTTAAGTTTAGTTGAGGCCTGGGTCGATTGAGTTAACTGGAGCCATGGTCGAGTTAAGTCTACTCAAAGTTGGTTGGCGCTCAAGTCCAACTCGGACCCTCGTTGAGCTTAGTTGACCTAAGTTCAGGTCTAAACATATAGGGCTAGGTTTGACCAAGTCAAGTTGGGAGTCTGACCATGTTTGATCGAGTCAGACCTAAGTGAGTTCAAGATGGATTGGGCCAAGTCAAGCCAAGTCGAGTTGGGCCTGTATATGGCCGAGATATTGGGCCCACATCAGGTTGCGACCATGTTAAGTTGAGTTGAGTTGTTCCTACATCAAGTTGAGTTAAGTCGACATGTTCTTAGGTCATGCCAAGTTAGATTGGCTCCACATTCAATTGAGTGGTGTTGGGCCTCGATTAGGTCTAACTCGATCACTATTAGTTTAGGTCGGGCTCAAATCTAGCCAAGTACAGTTTGGTCCAAGTCGAGTTAGCTCAGGTGGGTTTGAGATTGTCGGCAAGTCAAACCAAGTCAAGTGTGGTCCATGTTTCTCGATCCTACATTAGGTTGAGAGCATGTCAAGTTGAGTTAGGTTGATCCCATATCAGGTTGATCCCACATTAGATTTAATCTAAATGATAAAGTGAATTTAATTTATATATAATTGAATTTAAACTGAATTGAAAAATCCAAATCAATTTTATCCAATTGAAATGAATATAGATTTTAGATCAATATATTTTATTGGATTTGGATTCAATATAGACTAGGCTTTTTGAAAATTCCAATCCATAGTCACCTCTAGTCATTCCTTAATAAGTTCCATGTCCAATTCATTGACCCTTGTGACCCGATGCCATACTAGGTATGCTTCATTACACATACAAAGGACAATCTACCACACAAATGTCATCGTCGCATGTATAACACCATATGTGTGTCTTGCCAATTACAAATTTCATTGTTATTATCAACATCATTCATATAACACATTAATCATATTATAAACATATATAAATAACCACATATTGCATATCATCCAATTGTCATCACAACTAAATTTGAGCAAACATTCCTTAATTGAGTGCTGCTTCTCATAATGGAGAAAAAGTTGATTTTTTGAATAGTCTCACATCTTGGACGAGATAATTATAGAAATAATGTCTTTACAAGCAAAATCTTGATATGATATTTGTAAAAATCCACCAAAATATTAGATAAATCTCTTAATATTAAACATTGATAAGACCTCTCATTTTGTAAAGCATTTAAAGTGAAGAGGAAAATAAACGTAACCATTAGGAGAGATTGAACTACTTATTCAAATTATAACTATCATCTGTTCACTTCTATTCTTATCTTGTTACCTTCTAAGTCATGTAATATAATAAAATAATCAAGTTTTAATTATTTTCTAAATTAAAAAGATTAAAAAAATTAAAAATTAAAATTCTTAATGAAATATTTATTAATATAAATATTTAACTAAAAGAAATATTTTTTTTATAAATATAACTTTTCCTATCAAAACAAAATGTTAAAAATTCAAAACCAATTAAAAAACATCAACGCACAATTTTTTTTTTATAAAAAGATATATAACTTTTTTTTTTATTAGATATATGTAAGCGCAAACTCACCTTGGAGAAGATTATGAAGATAGAAAAAAACTTAATAATAATAATAATAATTTTCTAAAAGTAGTAAAATCTGTTCAATAATAAAAATATTTACTTTCATCAAATAAAAACAAGTAAATGAGTGGCATGAATATTTTAAAGTTATACTAATTTGTATATATTAGACGTAACTATTTTAAAGTTGACATGAAAATGAGCTAGCATATTTTTTAAGCATAACTGATTCCCAAATTAAAATTTAATTCCAAGTTATTTATTTGTGTTTCTTTAATAAACCTAATGACAAATCTTCCAATTTTGTATATATATTTTTTTACCATCCGAGGGTGTCCTTTGTTATGACACGAATATGTTATGACTTCATTTTTATTTACTTTCACTTTGCTTCTTTCCCTAAACAAAACAATATATGAATGTCAACACAAACACCTAACTGTCTGAGTATATTGGTGGGTAGGTGGGAAGCGTGCACATTATAATTGACTCAAAAGTTGATATTCTCAAATTCATTTTTACAATAAGGTCTGACATATGTAATGACTAAGCATGCCTTAGTCCCTTTTATAAAGTCATTAAGTGAGTAAAACAATTAACTCATTTTATTGTATTATACTACGATTAAATCAGTAAAAAAAATTAATGGGTTGTTAACAATTAAAAGTCAAGTAAATTTTTAAATAAATATTAATTATAAAAAAATTACAATAATATGATATTTTTTAAGAACGTCATCTGCATGGTCATGAACAATTAATGCCCACGGTACACACAAAACAAACGTCTCCTTATCCCTGTATTAAACCCCTTGAGAATTGACCAGCCCTTTTTTTTATTTAATGAATAGAAACTTCACTCAATATAAACTTAAAGAATCCCTAAACACACATCTTAATTTTTCACAAATTATAGTGATTAATAATAAATATATTTTATATTTTTAATTAGTGCCTTATGAATATTTGGTACTAATCATTATGCTTTATTTATTTCATCAATAACTATTGTAATATATATATAGCCACTTGTTAAGAACCTGTGGCTTGGATCACATTAGACCTATGTTATGTTAAATATATTTACTAAATAATTAAGCTCACAACTTTTCAAAAGAATTATTTAAGTTTGAATTTTCTTTTGGTCTTATACCTTCAATTTGTTATCTTATAGTCTACGAATGTGCAATTCTAATCTTTATAAAATAATTTTGCATTTTCATTTAATCACAGCCTAATATATGATATGAATGTTAAACTTTGTAATAATTATTCTACAAACCATCGTTATCTAAAACTCATATTACGAAATAATTTTTTATTGCCGATAAAAAAAAAACCAATCATTTTTATTGTTTCTCACTATAAAAAAAATATCAAAAATACCTAGTTATTTACCTCTAAATTTAATATCATAATAAAAATTATTTAATAACAACTAATTTTAAAAACTAATAATTAATTATTATAATAATTAAATTAGATACTATTTTATAAATTAAAAAAAATATTATTATTTAAATTAGTTTTTATTATTAATACAAATTTATAAAATACTTTTTATATTGGTATTTAACATTAGTTACCAAAATTTTAATTACTAAACATTTTAATTCTAAATTAGTCTTTTTGTTTAGAATTATAAACTAAATTAGAATCTAAAATAATTAATAGTTATCTCCCGTCTCTCTTAATTTCCCCTTTCAATCTTCATTTATTTTAGAATCTACGTTGTAGTTGGTGAGTTAAGGAACATTTCTACCTGATCAGATTTTCAACTAGAGTAAGTTAATTTTTGCTCTAAAGATCTTTTGTTTTCTATTTTTTCTTAGGACTTAGTCATCAATTTTGGTGGGGTCAGTTGAGAAAATTAATCCTCTCAACTTATTCTGTTTAGATAACTTGTATTGAGCCTGTAAATATTGAATCTTATCCACACTGTGGAGAATAAAATTCTAGAAGTTTCTTGGAAATAAAACAATTAAGGTAAGGGAAGCTAAATTTAATTTTTAATAGCACCCTAGGATAGAAGATCTGAATGTGAAAGGGACGTGTCCCAATATTCAATTTTTCTTGCAGGGATGTTGTGTGTTTATATATTTTGTTATTTGTTTATACATTCTTTAAACTTTTAAAAATATTAGATTTTGATGGTTTAGTATTTAAGTGTTGTTTTTTTTATGTTAAATAGACTTTTGAATATTGTGTATCGTGTTTTGAATGATATTGTATGATGAAAATGGAATAAAATTGAATTCATACATTTGGGATAATATCTGAACTAATGTTTGTATGTGTATTAAGTATTGATGCATATGTGGTAACAAAGATCTCCGAGCTTCACTGATGATCTAAGTCACATAGACTAAGATATAAGGTGATGAGAAGCTGATGGGAGAGTTCATGCACACCGTGGCATATGAGATCCACGGCTTGAGTTGTATTGAACTTACCCTGATCCTTTATGTTGAATTCGTTGGTAATCTTTGGATCAGCTGTTAGTCTCTGGTAGGACTTACTTAATACGAATCTTCCGGAAGGCGTCAGATGTTATTATGTTTGTTGGAATGCGGCACATGCAACTTTGAAAATGATGGAAAATGCATCTTTCTCTTGAAAGTGTCAAGAAGAGGTTTGGAGAAGAGTTGAAACCTGATTTCTACTTCATTTAGGTTTTTGAAGACTAGGGTTTCGTCACAGATAGTTTTTTAAGACTAGGATTTTTGAAACTTGGATATATGTATAGAGTTAGAAGGAACAAACAACATGTACAAAAGGCATTTTTCTCGCCTCACCCTATTCCAGACACACCTAAAAATGTTGCAACCTCTGAAATGGAATAGCAGGACAACGTTGTTACGTTTTAGCGTGAAAAAGAAAATCGCCACATGCAACAACATAATTTAATATTACAAATATTAGTTTATAAAATAAAATTTATATTTAATTATATATTAAAAAATGTTTTTTATTTTTAATTAATTTAAAATTATTTGTGATAAGTGATTTTTATATCTTATTTATGCTTCCAGTGTAACTAAATGGTATTTTGTTGAAAAGTTTTAATGTAAGTTTTTTTTTTATCTATTATCTTAAATATAACTTTTAAATCATATATAAGACATTTTTAAAAATATTTTTTTTTTATCAGCAGAGAATAAATAAAATAAAACGAGACAATTCAGGCAAATTGTATATCGTACCAAACCGCTTATGTACCTGCATAGGCAAAGGGTCCTATATAGTACCTGTGACTGGGCGTACAATTGTTGATGACCGGTAACACGTTTACGTCGAAGTCATAAGTACTGATGAAGAAAAGAAAACAAAGAAGGATCAAAAAAATTGTAAAAAACTTGGTTATAGGTCCTACCAATTCCCACCAACTTAGGTTTGGATAAGTGAACCCCATATACCCATACACATAGTGTAGGACTATAGAAAAATCCAGTACAAAATTGAATTCATTTTGAAGTTGGGTCTCGCCTTACTCATATATCATAACCCTTTGATCTATTATCTCTTCAATTCTCGGTAAAATTTGCTTTTAATAAGTTAGTAAACCACAGTTCGGGGAAGGTATCAGAGGGGTTCGGTTTTCTTTGGAATTTAAAAGTTATGCCCTCAGCTCTGTTTTATGTGTGGAGGGTATTTTCGAATGGGTTAGCAACAAAACAGAATTTGTACAAAATGGGTGTGTCATTGGGGGATACTCTATGCGTTTTATGTGGTAGGGAGGAGGAGACAACTTCACACATTCTCATTTCATGTATGGAATAAATTAAAATATGGAATATGTGCTTCAGATGGATGGGAATTTGTTCGATGAACCACAATGAGCTGATTTATCATTTTGAACAATTCTCTTACATATGCTTTAATCAAGAAGGAAATAGGTTATGGAAAAGCCTTTGGGTCTCAGTAGTATGGAGTATATGGAAGCATAGAAACAGGGTTATCTTTAACCAAGCAAAGATAGATGCAGAGGAAATTTTTAAATTGGCACAAGTACAATCATGGGTCTGGATGAAACATAAGAAAGGAAAGTTAAATTCTCTTTTTCTGAGTGAATTTTATCTCCTTTAACCTGTATTAATATGGCAACAAGATAAGAGTAAAAATGTGTAATCAATATTTTTCAATATACACTGCATGTATGGTTGGGTTGTAGTAATATGTGTAGCATAAGTAACTCACGGTCAATGTTATGGGTTTGTATTGTACCTTTGTACTAGTTGAGAGGTGGGAAAGGTTGTTTTTCTTTTTGCAGGTAAAGCTGGAGGGGAGCAGTGAATAACATCTAATAAAGGAGCAGGATGAGAGAAAAGAACATAAAAGGATGTTGGTAGTATGTGGTGGACCAACGGTGTCAACCATAAGGAGTGTGAAGGTTTGAACTTGCAAAGTCACTTTGGGTTTGAAGAGCTGGATGGAAATTAATGAAGTCCTTAAGGAGTAGGAAAAGTTATGGCAATTTTTGGTGTTGTTCTATTTGGTCCTGCTGCTGTCTTTGAAGAAATACAAGAAATCGGTATTAAGTCAATTTCTTGGGTTTATAAGGAGATATTAGGGTGAGTGTTTTCTGTTTTTCGTGAGCTTGTCTTGTTGATCAAAGTAAGAACTAGCACACATAATAAGTTTGAAATCTTCTTTTTGGTAAGTGGAGACAAGCTTTATGTTGCTGGATGTGTAAGTGAGTTTGAGGTCCAGTTTTTTTAGTGTCTTGTTATGTTGCTGTCATGCTTACTTTTTGTTTAGAAGCTTAGGCTTGAGCAGATGTTATAAACAGGGATTCCACTGGATGATGTAATAGGTTTTTATGTGCTTTTAGCCTACTTTATGGAGGGTTTGTATAAGGGTTGGGACACCCCTAAAGTGTCCATTTAATTTTATTAATTCTTTGATGAAAAAAAAAAACCTCTTCAAGCTTCTTGTGTCCCTGTATAAGAAAGGGCCTATTGTACCTATGACAGACATGTTAAAAATAAGTTATAGGTCCTATCAATTTCCACCAACTTAGATTCGGATAAAGGAACCTCTTATACCATACACAAAGTGTAGGGCTATCGAAAAAAACCCGTACAAAATTCAACTCATTTCGGAGTTGGGTCTCAGCTTTCTCATATAACATAACCCTTTGATCTATCATATATTCAAGCTCCTCCTTCCTTTTAGGATCCATTTTAGGAGATAGAATATACACTCTAATATTCTCTGCAATGTTCTTTTCAACTATAAATCAAAATGACATCATTATGACCAGAAAATAAATAGTTAACCATTTTCTTAATCTATGTTAACTATTAAGTTCCATTTACATTAAGCTCTTCCGGATAGAGTAAAACTCTATTTTAAAAAAGCATCACCTATTCGGAGTCTTCCAACAGATTTTTTAACTTTGATCCTTCATCGAGATTCTTACACATATCAATGCAGCTGCACAAGAAATAAGAGTAAGAAACTGAAGTTGCATTATGATTTCTCAGTTTTGCTATCACCTTTTCCATTTGAACTTTCCTCGCGTCGTCGCAGCTTTGTCAAACCAGAATAATTTTTCCAAAAAAGAAAAGAACTCCTGAAAAAGCCTCTGTTGAAATGCGGCACAGGTGCAACTTTGGAAATGATAGGAAAATGCATATTTCTTTTGAAAGTGTCAAGAAGAGGTTTCGAGAATAGTTGAAATTCGATTTCTACTTCACTTATTTTTCTCGCCCCGTTGCAGACACACCTA
>Ga0123342_1001261_pt1 | contig 42511 bp, 21 predicted proteins | sample Turbeawhitnodule_FD_89960 | JGI IMG/M metagenome (GOLD analysis project Ga0123342, IMG submission 89960) | Root nodule microbial communities of legume samples collected from Mexico - Turtle bean Mexico white nodule | ecosystem: Host-associated > Plants > Roots > Nodule | place: Mexico: Nepantla...
AATTTTAATTATATTTTATATTTAAATTATAATTTTATTTTAAATAAAAATAATAATAATTTAAATATAAAATAAAAAGGTTAAGAAAGTAAATTGCAATTAATTAAATAAATATATATATATTATTTAGTAGATTGCAACTTTCTTCACATTTCAGCAAAGAAAGTTTTGATGAAATTTTTTTTTCGGTTTCCGTGTGATTTTGTCTGTATGTGCATTTGAGCATTCTAGTGAATCTTTCGTTTTCTTCGTCTACGGAGCCTAAATTCTAATTCAATGAAGTTCATATATATCCTTGAATTTTTATTTTTTTTGTCATTTCTATCCTATCATTCCACTTGTCAATACAGAATTGAATTTACTCACTATTTCCTAAGATCCAACATATATTAGTTTCAAACTAGTTTTTTCCATATTCATATTCACACACTTTATTTAAATTTGATTCTCAAGATGATTCTTTTCTTGTCCTTCATGGTGTGATTATTTATCTTCAACATATTTGGATATAATAATTTGTCTCCAAATTCTTATATCCTGTGTGATCAAACACCATTTCCATTTTACAATAAATGTCTCATTGAAGTGTTTTATGTTTGTGATTCCTAACCCCTTTTTCTTTAGGTTGCCATATTTAACTTTATAATAAGGATGAAACATTTAAAAATATAAGACTCTTTTTATTTATAAAATTATATATTGTTGGAGTTGTCACTTTAGACATATATTTGTATATATTCATTTTATTAAACAAATTGTTCTAGCCCACCTCTCAAATAAACTTTAATTTTTATTGATCCCGGGCGCAAAAAAATATACTTAACACACTGCAAGAAAATCATGAAATAGAAACCAATTTTTAGAGACCAAAATAATTAGTTACAATAGGAACTAAAATAGAGACCATTTTAGAAACTAAAAAAAAAAATTGTTTCTAAATTAGTTTCTATTATTGTTAAATAGTTTATAAATTGGTATCTAATTAGCAACTAAGGTTTTAACTACCAATTATTTAGTTTCTAAATTTGGTAGCAAAAACCTTGGTTGTTAATTAGATATCAATTTAGAAACTATTTAACAATAATAGAAACTAATTTAGAAACCAAATTTCTTTTTAGTTTCTAAAATGGTCTCTAATTTAGTTACTATTGCAACTAATGATTTTGGTTTCTATTTCATGATTTTCTTGTAGTGGCAATTATCATATATTATTCACACTTTCAGTCTAAATTTAATTAAAATAAAAAATTTAATCCAAATACAAAAATAATTACATAATAAAATATAAAAGAATTTCAAAATAAGATAAAATATCACTACTTTTTTTAATTCAATATGTACTATTAATCCAATAGTGTTTTAGTTTGAGTCTCATTACAGTTTTTATAATATGAATATTGTGGATAGTGTCCTAATTAAACTTGTTTAGTATGCGAATAAAGCAAATTGAATATAAAAAATTCACACTATTTTTTATAAGTGTATTGGCTGTAAATTATACAAATTATTTGAAAATTTTGTATAAACACTTAAGTCTAGTATTTATCTATCTATCTATAAGACATAAATTTATTTATTTTTTCAAAATTTAAGTTTTTAACTTCTAATCAACTTTAGTTTAGATTTATATAATTTAAATTAAAAATTTAGTTCTCTAATCTTTAAAAATAAATATATTTAGTAATTTCATAGTTTTAAAGCTATATATTAAATATTTTTTTAATCAGTTAACTGCACCATTTAACGATAAGAATTAAACTCTTTTAATATTTTTATAATACAATTTCTCCTTCTATATTTTTTACAATATTATTTATTTTATTTCAGACTTTCCCCCCGTTGATTTTTCTCTTTATCATATAAAAGATTTACTACAAACCAACTTTATAAACCTTAATTTTGTAAAAAAAATTAACGAGTTAAATATTATAAATTTTTAAGAATGTTTTCATCTTTAGTTTCATGATCTTAAGAATAATAATTAACAAAACCCTGATTAGATACCCATCCATTTTGCTGTGGTTGTTTGAGCTTTGACATTGTATATTAATTGTTTATATAAACAAGTGAGATCCGTACCCATAAAGTAAAATAAGATCCGTTCTAATTGTTAGCACTGATTTGACTTGAGACAAATGGGTAAATGCTTGCATTTTATATTCTCATTCATGGAAGAATATGAATAAATAAATCACATATCTGCAACCACAATTTGGAAAAGGAGATGCGGACATGTTATTAGAGAAAGTATATAATCAGAGTCTTCATTAAAAATTAATGATGAATAAAATGGATAATACTTAGAAGTAATGAATTGATACAAGTAAAATGAATAAAGCACGGAATAATGAATTGGTTTCACATAAATATAAATAGTATATAATAATGCATTAGGATTTGTTGTGCATGTATTTGGTAGTGCTTTCCCAATATTTTTGCATGGTGGGTGGGATTCCACCAACCTTAACCTCATTGCAAGATGGAATCCAAACACGAAACCACCACCTTTAATTTCTGGGCCATCACACCCACAAGTTTATGCTCCCTCCCTAACCATTATTCGTATAAATAATAAATTCAAAACCCACAGTTTTAGCATCCACCACTACACACTCCTTATCTCAACCATAACAATCATTCTCCTATTCTAAACCCTACTTCTGTTTTTTATATGCTAAACTACCTCTTACACTTTTTTAAGCTGATCTAATTTTTAAAATAAAGTAAGCCTCTATTTATTATAGTTATTTTAAAAAAAAATGGATTTAGAGAGTTTTGAGATGAAGAAAAGGTATGGATTGAGATATATTGTGTTGACTAATTAGAAAGAGAGAGGAGAGATCGATATATAAAAAAAAATTAAAAAAAATCAATGCGTAAGTAACAATGTTTGAATATTTCATGGAAAATATTACCTATTTATAAGTTTTAGATTCAGATAATTAAGAAGAAGATATTAAACTGTTATTATAAAATATGAATGGATTTTATGATATAACTTAGTACCTTAGTAATTTATAACTAAGTTATAGTAGAATTTATATCTTAAATATTATTATATTAAACGAGTGATTATTATCATTGAATATAATTGGATATGTAGAATAGTATTTAAAGATGAGTTAATTTGTGATATCTTTTACTATTTAAATATTTTATATGGATATTTTTGTTTATTAGTTTATACCAATGAATAATACACCCCTTTTTGTTATATTTTGTTGATATCGGATGGAATTTTACAGTTAGATAATTTATTTAAATAATTTTAAAACTTTAAATTTAGATGTAAAAATTGAATTAAAGAGACCAAAATTGAACATGAAGTAAAATACACTAAAAATGTAATGGAATGTTTCGATCACTACAATGAATTTTCATTAATCTTACTGAATAAAATCATATTGTTATAATTTGAGAAGAACAAATTAAACATTGACTCAACTTTTTGGATGAATTCATGCCTTCAAAGAACTGCTGAGGATAAGTGAAGGGACATTTTCATATTTTTCATCTTATTCATATTTTGTGTAGCGGGTTAGAACATTAAATGCTCCATTTAAATATTTAATTTAGTAATTCTTTAGTAATAAAAAGAACACCACACTTGATTAATTACAAAAATTCATTAGTTTTTTTATGCATTGAATCCCACGTGATTCATGCATCCGCAACTACAAGATTTATGGGCCGGGGGTGTTAAGAACAGATTTCAACAATTTTCTTTAAATTCGATGCATCTTTTCTTACAACTGCACCATGCATTATTGCTTTACATATTAATCAAACCAAATTCAGAAAGATACATTTTTTTTACGAATTCAGTTATTCAGTATTGTCAGATTCTTTTTTTACATTCTTAATGAATTAAAAATTATCATCATATATATTTTAATACACATTTTATTATCACACGAATAAGAGACACTGGCTTATTTAAACATGAGCGTGTTTTTACTTTTAAATTTTTGTATATTGAATTTAAATATATATATATATATATATATATATATATATATAAATAAGGAAAAAGTTGTCTTTGATATTTATTTATTTTATCAGAAATAAAAAAATAAATAAATGGAAATCACTTCAAGAGTGATTGAATCCTTATGAATGATACACAAAAACCAACTTCAAACAAAAAACCAACTTCAAACAAAAACTACCAATCTAACTAAAAAAAACCCTACTCATACTAAAACCTGAAAAAAACTTCAAGAGATCATCCTCATAAACACAAAAGGTTCCAAACACCAATTAGAATAGGAAAACGAAGCAAAACAATTTTTTACAGAAATTTAAGACCAAACATTTACTTACACCAAAGCAAACACTTCAGCGCATCGGTCACGTCTTTTTTGAAAATGATAAAATTTCTGTGATTTTAGATTTCACTCACCACCCCAATCCAAATTGTGTTCCTCACAACATTAACCGAATCTCAAGACAGGTTCATCCTGAATTGTTTTTTATATATATATTTTGATTTTCCTATTTAGTGGATGTAATTATTACTATTAATTATTTTTGCAATCTTTTTATATTTTTTCAATTTTTTATAAAAAAATAAATAAAATAAATTAGAATATTTAAAGAATACCTTAATCTTATTCAATAAAACTATCAGATGAAAATCAGAAAGTACACGAAAATCATTAGAAGAGTTTATACCAACATGAACTCCCCACTATCCAACAAAAAAAAATGCACTAGTTTAGAGTACATACACTAAAAGCCCCAACACCTTCATAGGCTTATATCTCAACATGTTGCCTGATAAGGACTAAAAAGCAGCCACTCCATTGCGTGCTTGCCATTCAAATCTATCATATTCTTTAACATTACAACACCTCCACAAATAATTAAAGACATATTTATTGCAAGGGTCATAAATAGCATTATAACTTAAGATTTCGGTTTTAAAAAAAAATTAAGAGGTCGAATTTTAATAAGATTTTGAGTCATTAAAATAAAATATATTTTAATTAGTTTAAAAACATAATTTATCTCAACAAATAAAACATTATAATACTGATTAGAGTACGAATCTTATAAAAATTTTACTCCAGTAAAAATTGTAAGAAAATATTAAAAAATATGTGGTGCAGTAGACCTTTCAAAACTTCATAAAATAACTTGCAATAAAAATAATATAACTTATATATTTAACAAAAATAAGCAAGTGAAGTTAGTTTGTAATTATTGGTGTGGATATATATATATATATATATATATATATATATTTAAATTAAAAAAACTATTGGTTAACTTAATAAATGAAGAAGGAAAAGTATATTTTTTTGTAAAATACTATAATATCATTATATACTTTTTTTATACAAAAAAAAATAATAAATAAATTATATTTCGTTGTTTTTTTTCCTACCAAATAACTCACAAAATAATTTCACTTTCTTTCCTTTTAATTTCTTCCAAAGTCTGAAGAAACCGTGAAAGAATGAGGAGGGAAGAATTATTAAGAGGAATGTATGTCATGCAGATCTCACATCCATTAAATTAATTTTGTTATGTAAAGCTTATTTTAACAAAAAATTGTTAAATTTATCAAATCATCAATTATTTTAGATTTAGATTGAAAATCTTATATTAGATAGAAATAAAAAGACGAAAAATACATAAAATATCCAAAATTAGTTTCCGATAACTATTATCCGATGATTTGTTAAGAACGCTACTTCAATGACCAGAAAGAGACGGAAATGATACTCCTTCTTTCTCTTTTTAGATGCCATGAAACTTACATTTTAAGTGCATTTGTTACTAAACTTTAAAGGAAATTCAATTTGATTTTCTTTTTTTGTCAGAAACGGAAAGTTGTCTTAATTTTCAAACTCTTTTCTTTCTGAAAGCTTTCTTTATATCTTTAAATTCAAAAACTATGTTTAAAGTTCTAAATCTTAAACAGAAAGTTTCACAATTGATAAAAATAGTAAGAAAAATACTCACAAACTTATTGTTTTTTAGTTGTTTTTTTTTTATTGAAAACGATATTTTGATTTGGATTAGGATGAGAGAAAAAATTGAGAGAAAAGAGAGTGAAAAGTGGATAAAAAATATTATTTAGATTGATTTAGTAATACGATAGAAAAAGTTAAATTAATTAAATAATATAATAAATTACAAAAATCCTTAATATAATTATAATTCAAATTTAAAAATGATTAATTGTAGAGTACTTAAATTATAAAATTATAAAATATATTTAATTTTTTTATTGATAATATTCCATAGAAATACATGAATTTAAAGAATAATTAAATTTTTAATATGATTTTATATTTCTATATAACTTTAAGTTATTTTATTAATTTTCATTTTATAAGAAAAATGAAAATCACTGATAACAAATTAAGCATAGTGATTAAAGATTTCACTATTGGTTTAAATCAACAATAAAATATAACACTTTCCTACCATATTGGCAAATGCAAGCCCTTATGAAATGCAATTAATCAATTAATTTATAATTAAAAAATATGTTACAATCGTTATGTTAGTGTAATGAATATTTTAATTTTGTAGTTTCAATTTTAATACAAACTTTAATTATTATAATTATAAATTAATTATATTAAATAATAAATTTGCATTAGTCATAAATACACCAGTGTATAATTGCACGTGAAAATGAAAATAACAATATAGGAGGAGCATATATAGTGTTTTCAGCCTAACCTTTTCCACCATTTTAATTTCTATGAATTCATATATGTGTAATTTCGTAAAATTATGCCAATTACAAGGGTATAAGCGTAAAATTGTTCTTTCCACTTATGTTTCTCTGCAGGAACACTCCTTTTCTTTCTCTTACTACTGCACCGTCCGTTTCTGCTTAAACCTTTAAATTCAAATGAACAATACATCGTTTTTTTTTCCCTTTTTTTTTTATCCACATTATATTTATGGACTTAAATAAAAGACTAGTTTCTTATATAAATTTGTTCACGGTTTATTAGTATTATATAATATCATAATAAAAAAACTTCATTTTCCATGATTTCAAAACATTATATATTAATATCAATGTTTTTTTATGTGTGATATAAATATTATTTAATTTTATCATTAAATTTTTAAATATTTTTGAAATTGAGATTCAGATCTAATCATTAACCAATAAAATGATCATAGCATTACAGGAGCTATATCTCACCATTAATAATAATAAAATGATAATGAAGATAACATGGCAATATGATCACACGTTTTTACACGAAGAAGCTCATTATTTTATTGTCCATGTCACTTACATTCATTAAAAAAAATATTAATAAATAATAACTAATTTTAAAATAAGCAATAATTAATTAATATATTAATTAAATTAAATATTATTTATAAAATTAAAAAATTATTTTTGATATCAATAATTTTTAATTTATACAATAATATCTAATTTAGTTAATATATTAATTAATTATTTTTAAAAAATTATTTAATGATTTTTTTAAAATAATTATTATGTCTACGTATATCATAAAATCAAACTGTTTTATTGGAATTCATTATTATTGAAGGACGCTTGGTTTCATCAACATTCACCTATGCTATATTTCGTAAAGGAAGAAATTCAGGGAGAATAAATAAATATAAGTAAAGAAGAAAATTAGGAAAAAATAAGAAAAATAAAGATAGTTTGATTTAATAGAAATAAAAAATAAAAAATAAAGATTAAACATCTAATATAATACACTATGTTAATTCTTTAATTGATTATGTTTGTCAAAAATAATTTTAAATTTTTTAACGGTTAAAAATTATCAATAAATGAACAATTGTCAACATTAGCAATTATTTCTATTAAAAATCATTAATAAATGAGATAAAAAAAATGATAGATAAAACATCTCTCCATTAGTCTTTCTCATGCATTCTAGAGGGATTGTAGAGGCGTGATTAGCTGTCCTTTTTATTTTCATTCTTTTTTTTCTTTTCTTTTTTCCAAACATCCATTCTCTTTGTCTTTTCTGCAACTTTTTTTCATCTTCCATCTTTCACCGATAATAAACCAAGTTAGATAAAGTATAATATAAGAAAAAATGAAAGATATATTCTAAGTTTGGGTTATTTTTAGAGTAACTTCTTCTATCTTCGTCTTTCCGTCTTTATGGTCTCTTAGCGTGATAGTTTCTGATTGGTTTTTTCTTTCACCGAGATGAGTGGGGGAAATTTGCAAAGACACTCTAACGATCAAATTAGTATGAGTATAAAGTGCAAGTGAGATGAGAGTGAAAAATTACCTTTGATGATGTGTCTCCTATAATATTTATACTTTTTGGATGGGTCTTTGCTATTAAGGACTTGTTTGTGGGTCCAAAAGAGGGTTCAATCATATCTTAATCATGATTTATCACTAATCCTAGCTTAATTACACTTAATTGTAGATTTACGAACTGAGTCAGGATTTAAGAGAGTCATTTCTGCCTCCTCGGTCTTCTCGGCTATTCGGTAATACATTTGCCCCCACAGATTCGAGTGGAGCGATTTAAGTGTCAAGTAGAGTCTATGTGAAAGAAAAATTGTTTTATCCTTAGTTAGATGTTCATCCTGGGACATGGGTCACATGCCCCCCAGGCCCTAGTAGAGAAGCAAGAATTGTGATTTGATGTAGATGAGGGGTGGGAACACTGCAATCAATACAATTGAAGCTTGTAAATAAGGCAGGATGTCTTGCATAGTTTTTTTCAGGATGCCTAGGCCTTCAAACTTTGCTGCTTTCTGCAGTAAGCTTAGGCATTCAAAAGCTTTGGTCTGGTTAGCTTTTGATCAAGATTGTTATATTTTTGGATTTGTATGCAAGATAGTTAGGAATTTGTATTGGGACACTGAAGTGTCTCATTTAATTAATTAATTTGTTTACTGATTAAAAAAATCATATATAGTTTCCTTGCTTCTATGAAATTCAATGGTCAAAATATGTATTAAATAATTTTAAGATCAAAACTCAATGTTTACTATGAAAATCAATCCACAAATCACATATTTCAATCTAAACTTTCACGAATTGACCGAATTGACCAAACATATCAAAATAGGCTATAAACTTCAAGTCAAACTCTTCTCATTGTGCCTATTACTTAATTATGCTCATCAAGCTATTGATGTTTTTACCAAGTTTTTTGACTGGAAATTTTAATTTTGTTGTTTCCAAACTTAAAATGATGAATGTCTTTAAAGCTTGAGAGGGATTATACTGAGTTTTTCTTTGTTTTTTGTTACTCTATTTTTTTTTTATCATTTCCTTGTTGATCTTATATTTAAGGTGATTGAGTCTATTTTTTAATATGTAAAAAAATATATATTATTTATATTTGTTTCTCGTTTTCCTTCCTCTCTTATTTTACATTTTTTTATGTATGCATACATTCCACTAGTTTATTTAAAGGTGGAGTGGTTGATAACATTGAAGTGTTCTCTCTGGCACAGATTAAGGTTTGGTCATGGATCTCTTCAAAGATACCGTTAGCTAATTTCTCATTCTCTGATTAGTGTCTTGAACCTTTGGTTTGTATGCTTTCAATTTAGTTTGTTATAAGGATTGACCCTTGTTATTCTTTGTTATTTTGGTAGAGATGGATTAGACTATAGGAGGTCTTGTTGGCTGATATGTAGTTGGAAAGGTATTCTGTGAACATCATTTTACTGTACAAGAGTTAGACCGCCCCTGAAGTGGTCTCATTTAATTTTATTGTTATTTGCTGATAAAAAAAATAGTTTTGCATTGCAAAACAAAGACAAAAGCATGAGAGAAGAAATCGAATAAAAAGAATTAAAAACGGAGAGAAAATATTATTATTTGAAAGACATTTATTTTTAGTCTATTTAATCGATCATACAACAACAAGCTTAAATATATCTGATCTGGTGTATGGTATAAGACTTATGTTGAAATGGAGAATTGTTTTGAGCTATTTAATGGGTATTTAATAATTTTGTTTGAGTTAATATCCATGTTATAATATATTTTAATCCAACTCCAACAAGATTTGAGTATGAGATTCTATAAAAGTAAATTCAAATATGATTACCTATTAACACACACATGTGGCTTAAGATTAATTGTTATTATTAAATTTTGATAAATACTATATTTAACGTTGGTGAAAGATGTCTAATTAACGAATGATTTTTCACTGATCCTTCTTTCTAAATGGTGTCCACATATACAACACCCACTCTTACTTAACACCACATAGGAACATATTTGCTGGCGTCATGACCAAGCACTAAACCTAAATTCCATTTGTTGGTCAATGAATCAAACACCTCCCACTTCCCATAAATTAAACAAACAGAAAAAATATATAATAAAAAAACAGAAATTGTAGTAAGAAGACAATAAAAATGATTTTCTCCAGAGAGACAGATAATATCTGCTTCACCTTTTCTGCTCCTTCTAGTAATTATTAGGAATATGTTTTTATTGGAAAATGGGTGAGGAGGAATCATTGGGGGTGAAAATTGAAGTGGGAGAATTAGTGCCTTGGACAACAAAGGTGTTGTGTGAAACGGGATCCTCTTTTTAAATTATTTTGCCTTTTTGGCTTATAAAAAGGGCTTTTCTCATTTTGAGGGTCACTCACAAACTCAAGAGTCACAACCCATAACTGGTTTGAAAGAGTTTGTGTGTGTTTTGTGTGTCACGTTGGTGCATACAAAGAAGAGAAGATGGAGGACCAAAATGGTGGTGGTAAGTTAAGCCAAGGGCTTCGCAAGTTGAAGCCTTACCTTGCTATATTGTCCCTTCAGTTTGGCTACTCAGGCATGTATATCATCACTATGGTTTCTTTCAAGCATGGCATGAGTCATTGGATCCTCTCAGTATACCGTCATGTAGTTGCTGCTATTATCATAGTCCCTTTTGCACTTGTCCTTGAGAGGTATCTTTCTTTCTCTCTTCATCTTTCAGAGTCTACATGTCTCTGTGTCCCACTAATTACTACCACCTTTTCTTGTTCTTAACTCCCAACACCTTTGTACCTTAACACTAAGGTTTTGTTTTGGTTCACAATCTTTGCAGAAAAATAAGACCAAAGATGACTCTTCCCATCTTCCTCAGGATAGTGGCTCTTGGTTTCCTTGAGTAAGCCTCTTGATCAAATCATTCCACGTGTATACCATATACGTTTAACTTGTTTATTCTCAATCTCTTCATGGATCATTCCTCATAAAAATTTTAATCTCACATGCATGCATGCATAATAACTGACTAAACATATAATATAACCTTTTCTTTTGTATTCATTTCGTCCAAGTAGCATAAACTTATATATTCCTTTTTGTTGTGAGGAAAATTAAACGATTCCTAGGGAATAAGTACTCAAACAATAAAATATTCACCTTGGATTGATTTTTTTATATATAATATTTGCTTACACTTGCTTCACTCTTGCTCTGTTTTCTTATTTATGTGGCAACCATAAATACCAAAAGATTAAGAATAGAAACAAATAGTATACATGTCAATGACTCTTTCAGTAAACCCTCAAGTTTAAAATCAAATGAACGAATACATTAACATGATACCTGTTTATATATATAACTTACAAACACATATGTATTCTGCATAACTAATAATTTTAACATATCAGGTTTATTAAATTTGCTAAACCGAAAACACTATTTATCTACTATGTGTTTGCCTTTATTTTTATTCAGACGGTAATCGGTTGTATTCTATATTTTCATGAAAACGAAATGGTTAGAGAAATAAAATATAAATATATATGGATGTATATATTCTGCATAATATTATAAAATGAGATTATGAGCTGACAGTGACCTTCATAATGCTCCACCTTTTTCTAGCTGGGCAAGGAAAGTGATACACCAGAGATAATCATTAACAATAGGCAATGTTTCCAATCATAATTTCATTACTTCCTTACATACCAATAATTTTAATTCCTTTTTATTATTTTAATTAAACCTTGCTATACGGAAATGCTATCAAACGCATGTGTGTGTTGGTGGTAACATGGTCCGTACGAGGTCGAATTGACAGGATTACCACTTACACATAAATAAAAATTGAGTGGGTTAGACTTACAAAATAGGTATTTATTTCAAAAATTAATTCCATGCACACATGTCAAAGTGAGACCTAAAGATTTTTGTTTCGAAATTAAACACTAACATAGTATATTTGATAGGGAAAACATTAAAACGATAAGAGAGTTCATAGGAGCGTAGGTCTTCTAATTTATCAATTTTAACTCCTCTGTAAAATTGAAGATATTTGGCAGCTAAAGAAAGTTTATGTTAATTAAATCAAATTATCACTAAATATTTTTTTTACTTGTCTATTTTGAAATATAATAATAAATTATTTTATTTTCTTTATCTGCTATTTCCTCTTGAACTACTCAAAATATTCCATATCCCTATCTTTCGATCTATTCGTTTTTCACAGAATATATAGAAACACACACACACGTTCACCCCTATAAGATTTTGCTTATAATTTGATTGATGAAATGGAACAGGCCAGTGCTAGATCAGAACTTGTACAACATGGGGATGAAAATGACTTCAACATCGTTTGCATCCGCCACAGTTAATGTTCTCCCGGCCATTACTTTTGTTATGGCTCTCATTTTCGGGTAAAAGCTTCTATCACTGTTCACCCTTATAATTAATGCAAGTGTGTGTGCTTACGCAAAGGGAAAAAGGCTAGTGGTAGTTAGTTGCATTCAACAGAATAATAGGATCCAACAATGTGGAAGCCACTCTGCATGCATGACAAATGATGTCACAAACTATTATGTGCCATATCCACACACTCTTTGCAATGTCCATTCTTAGAATATTACTTAAAGCCTGATTTATGAGATTCCATTTAGTCCAACGCTGTCGTTTATGCAACTTTTGGATTAAACAACATTATTTTCTTTTGTCGAAACATATGGATATGAAATAAGATTGTTCCATTCTTTTCTTTGTTATTTACTGTAGAAGATTAATTGTAGTGAATCTAATTAACGAGATGAAAAATATTGTTCCAACCAGGCTGGAGAAGGTGAACTTGAGAAAATTTCACAGCCTTGCGAAGGTCATTGGAACGGTTATAACAGTTTCAGGAGCTATGGTTATGACTCTGTACAAAGGCCGTGCCTTCCAAATCATAAAGGGTGGAGGAGCCATCAGCAGCCACAGCAACTCTAGCAGTAGTACCACTGAACCCTCTGATCAACACTGGGCGGTTGGCACAGTCATGCTCATATCAAGTTGTGCCAGTTGGGCTGGTTTCTTCATTTTGCAAGTAAGCAAAGTCAAAGCTATGTCAAATCGTAATCAGTAAAACTTTACGTAACAAAAACTGTTTACAGTTACATATATATTATGTGTTTTATGAAGTAATCAAGTAAAAGTCTGAAAGAAATTATTGAAGTGTAGTTAATAATCTGACTTTGTGTTACCATTTTGTGAATTTTAGTCATTCACTTTGAAGAAGTACCCAGCAGAGCTCTCACTCACAGCATGGATTTGCGTAATGGGAATCATTGAGTGTTCAATCGCATCCCTTATATTTGAACGAGACTTCAGTGTATGGGTCATAGGGTGGGATTCAAGGCTTCTTGCTTGTGTGTATTCTGTGAGTACCTTCTTTTCATTAGTAATTAAAACTAAAACCAATGCATGATGATGGTGATTGAGTTATAATGATTCAACTAACTAATTTGTGATAAATAATAATCAGGGAGTGATTTGTTCTGGAATGGCATACTACGTACAAGGGGTTGTAACCAGGGAACGTGGACCAGTGTTTGTAACATCTTTCAGCCCTCTATGTATGATCATCACCGCTGCATTGGGTTCCCTTGTTTTAGCCGAGCAAGTTCATCTTGGAAGGTTTGTGTTATCTCATAAAAAAAATAGCATCAAACATTTAATTACTAATGTGCTGATTAAGGTTGTTGTGTGTGTTCAATTTGGTTGGTTTCAGCATATTAGGGGCTATTCTGATCGTGTGCGGACTTTACACTGTGGTGTGGGGCAAAAGCAAAGACCGTAACACGACAGATATGGGGAAAGAAGCAAGCCAAGAATTGCCAATGAAAGACACTACAAAATCAGCGTCAGACATTTTTTATGGGCTTGAGATCAATGTTCCTGGTGAGGTGTTGAAGAAAGGTGTCCCACCAACAACATCATCGTGAAGGTCCTTTCATAGGACTAGCACTCTAAATTTTCTGGCTAGATTGAGGTCAAGAAAGATTTTGTGCATTGTGAAAATCTTTACCTTCCTCATCACTGCCTTCATTTTCATTCTGTCTTTCTTCTTTCCCTTTAACTTTATTCCGTCTCTCCAAAAGTATAATGTGAATCAAATAATGAAATAATTAGTGTTCATGTCTCTGTTTTTTCTCCTTCTGTTACATGTGTCATTAAATTTTATTTTGTGGATTACTCAATAGAATTGAATTGAAAACGAATCAGATGCAATCAAGAAAATGAAAAATGAACTCAAATTAACAAGTGATTCAAAACAAATACTATAATTGAAAGAGCATATGGGTAAAAGTAAAGGAAGATGTAAATGAACAAAACAACGAATGTAGCAATAACTAAGCCAAGAATTTGGATCTATCTTCTCCCATTATGTGGCTATGTTTCTTGGAACTTTTCTAACAAGTTGGAAAAAGAAAATTAACTAGACACCGAATGAATTGATCCTATATATGCGAGAGCATGAGGTCATTTGGAGTATATTTTGTATACCAAATGTTTGTAGAAATTCTTAGGTGCAAAGTGTTCTCGAATTCGTCAATATAACAAATCCAAACAGCACTCAAGATTTGTCAGAAGCAAATTAATTATATATGAAAAATATAAATTATGCGAAGAGATTCTTTGGGAAAAATGTTTAAACTATAGTATGTTAAAGGAACATTTTACTTCAGTGCGTTTTTTTCCCCTATATATTTTCGTTCCGTTCAATGCTTAATATATAGAAAGATTCATATCATATCTTTTTCAAAGAAAAATATAATTATTTATAAAACGTATAATAAAGAAATTAAATAAATATATTTAATGTCTCAAAAACATTAAAAAAATAAATACTTATACTTTTTTATCAACAAAAAATAATTAAATTAAAAAAAATACTTTAGATATCCCAACTCTTTAACAAATACCAAATCAATACATATGTTACTAAATACATGCCTAATGTCTCAAATAAAACGAGTATAAAAAATATTAGTACCACTACATCTACATTTACCTAATGATGAGAACAAGTTAATCAGGTTTGCACGAATGTTTTCAACCCTGCTCAAGATTAATATGCAAATTCTCTAGAATCATTTAGAAGTATCTATTATCAATTTTACATTAAAAAAATTGACAAAAATAACATACTTCCAAAATTTATTTCCTTCAATAGTATATAATATTAAACAGTTAGGTAAATAGCACAATTTACAGTGTAGAATTCAACTCCATTTTGATTTTTGATTTTATTTTCTTATTTAAAATGAAGAAAAGAAAATTGGTAATTTTGAATTTGAAAAAATAATTATTTAAAATATTCGTTTGGAAAATAATTTCTTAAAAAATTATTTGGAAAAATAATTATATAGAATATAATAATTTAGAAAATAATCATTTATAAAAATATATTTTAGGTAATAATTATTTAAAAATATGTAAATAAGACAAATGTGATAACAAAATTAACATTTATAAATTTTAAAACAAATTCTAAGAGCATTTAATATTGTGTCCCAAGGAATTAGTAGCTATAGCATTAAGGGTGTATTTGGATTGGGGAGGGAATTTGAGGGAATGGATTTGAAAGGAAAGTGAAGTTGTTTGGATTAGAGTATGTTAGAGTATATTTGTGAGAGGAAAGTTTATTGAAATTTGTAATTGATGTGATATTGTGAAAGATTTTTAAATATATAAAATATAAATTTACAAATTTGATAAATAATAAATTTTTAAAAAATTATAAAAATAATTTAATATAAAAAAATTTAGAAATATATATTAGAATTAAAAACAATTAAAAAAATACGTATTAATAATTAAAATTAATCTTTTATTTATTATTTATTTTATTATAATATACAAATTATTTTTAATAATTAATATAAAAATTATAAATGTAATATATATATATATTAAAATATAATTTATATATATATATAATCAGTATGTAGTTTATTAATTTTTTAAAATAAAATTAATATAAATCCAACTTTCTTCGCAAATCTTTTCGGAAAGAGAAAGTTTAAAAAAAAAAAAAATGCTTCGTTTTTCGTGTTTTCATCCCTCTATTTTTTTTTTTTCCAACTTTCCTTACACTCGCCTAAAAACTAACAGAGAGCATTAACATTGTGTCAGTGGATTACTAGCTATAGCAGAGCACAGTAGGTCATTACTATAATTTCTCAAACAAAAATGTTATTATCAAACACTTGTACATCATCAATCAATTACTATCATCGTGTTAATATTTAAAATTGAGTAATATCCTAATCATTTTAGAAAAATCAAAATTATTTTATGTCTAATCAAAATATCAATTTAAACAAATCGTATAGTTATAATCTCCATTTTATTTAAATTTATGAACACCAATACATATTCATAAGTTTATTTAACATTACATTCAAATATTATCTATACATTATTATTTATTAATAAATTCAATATTACATATGAATTATTATCTATACTAAATAAATTAATTTCGAGTCTATATAGCAGATAAATTTAATATTGTATACGAATTATTACCCACATATTAATAATAATAATAATAATAATAATAAATAAAATAATTATATTATTTATTAATAATAATACTATTATTATTACTATTATTTTTCTATTATTATTAATAAAAATATTATTAACAATAATAACATTAATTATTATTATTATTAATTTTTTATTAATGTTATTACTATTATTGATATTATTATTATTATTAGTATTTTTAATAATAATAATAATAATAATATTAGTATTAGTAGTAATATTAATATTTTTAATAATAATAAAAATATTACTATTAGTACTAGTAGTAGTATTAGTATTTTTAATAATAATATTATTATTGTTATTAATATTAATAATATTGATGATAATAATGATAATGTTTCGTTTACAGATAAATTTTCATTTGATTTTTACTATATTTTATTGAAACTAAAGTCATAAAAATCAGAAATTCCATGTTATTACATGTTATACTAAAAAGATTTAACCAGTGAAAACACTAATTATAAAGCAGCCAAATTATTACATAACATTAATTATTAATGGGACATGGCATCGGCTATGCATGAAATCATGATGTGTATGCATATGCCAAATGTTGGAAGAATTTTTGGCACAAAATATTCAAAGATTTGACAGTGTGGTTTTCGTGTCAGCAATTCCATTATGGATTCAAACAGTACAACGAAGAGAATCAATTGAGATTCTTTCCAACTTAATTCTGTCACTGAGATTCCCCTCCTAATTGAGGAACACGTGAGGGATCTAATGTTCTACACTTCACATGCAGCAAAAGAGATTCCAAGAAATAAAAATAAATACCATATATGAGTTTGGAGCTTAGTGTGGTTATCTATTGCAGTGCAAATTGGTGGATAAAGGAAGATGATAAAGAGACTTGGCATTGTAATAAGCGAGAGGATGCATTGAATTAAAAAACTAGCTTTGGTTTGTAATAAAAGGGTTCTGAAAAGTTGAACTGTACTGGTTTCCACTTGATGGGTTACTTTTCCAATGTCCATGGGTTGTAGCTCATAACCCTACGTCAGGATCATCTCTTCCTCTCTCTCTCTCTCTTTGTTGTTTCCCTGTCATCCCCCAAATTCTTTTGTTCCATTGGAAGTAGGCAAATTAAGACATACTTCATACACACACCTACAACTTGGGGATAGGATATATGCATGCATCATTATCTCACAATCTCAGATCTATTATTCAAAAACACAAAATGGAGGATAATCTATTATTACTACCACTGTTTGCATATTACTTATATATATCAGATCGAATTTTTTTCGATCTAAACCAAGTCATTTCATATAGATCAATTAGATCGGTTGCTATTCAAATGCACAACTCTATTCTGATAGTAAAAATTGTAAAAAAAGTATGTTGTAATTATTTTTCTTCAAGTGAAAGATAGCAAAAGTTATAAAAAAAAAATGCATCATTGTATATAAAAATTTACAGATATAATTCAAATAAAATTAGAAAATACTGGAATAAATCAAATCAATTTAGAAACTTAAAGTAAAGTTAAATAAGTTGCATTTGAAAGTATAAGTTTAAATAAAATTATTTTTTTAAAGCAACTTTATTTTATAAATTTAAATAAATAACATATACATTATCACATCCCTAATTAATATATTGATATATTATTTATTATTCACAGATATCTAATATTTATTCTTCTATCCTCAAATTTATTTATTGAGATAATATCTCGTTAAGATTAATATATATGAAAGATTGTCTGAAATTCAAAGTTCTGCTATAATTTTATTTTTAAAAGAGATTTTGATAAGTTAAAAGAAAAAAGTATACACAAATTGTCTTTTAACTTAGTTTTTAGTGATGTAAAACTATAATAAATATATCGGAATATTATGTTATATCCATTATGAATTTTACCTCCTGCTCATAAACCAGTAAACAACAGTCCTAACGATTACAAAGAGTCTGTCGGGCAAGTCCATTATATTCCTTGCAATGTTAAGCACACAAACAACATCATATCCAACTGCTAAACATCACGGCGCAGGAAAGAAAAATATGAGTAAAATAATGATGAGAATCTTGAGCAGAAGCGATAGGGTAGGTATTTAGATTCTGAGTTGAATATTTGCACCCCAAATGGGTGGATGATTCGGGTTTCCATTCTGACTTCCACCAATTTCATTGGTGCTACCACTTTTGTTCTGTAATGTCCTCGGCTATAGCTAGAACATCAACTTAGCTTGTTCACACACCCAACGCAACCCTATACCTTTTCTTGTTTTGGGGCATTCCTCCTATGACAAGTGCTAGCTAATCATCTCCAACTTATTCTCTTAGTGCCTTGTAGGTCCAACCATCATAGCTTATCAAATCTCCCAACTTCTCTATCACAAACTATACCCTTTAACTTTGAAATTCAAAAACATCTTCTATTACAAACATATCACTCATTTCTCAGGTTTTCCTATTCTTAATTTAGTTTACACTTTGGACATAACATGAGTAGAGTCAGTTAGTAAGAAAGGGACAGCATAATCTGTATTTAATTAGAGCTATAATCACGTTGGCTTTTAGTAAACTAATCATTTGAACTAGAGGAGCATTATTCAAGTTTTGAAGAATTATTGAATGATAAAAACATGTTAGTCCCTTCTTGAACTTTTGAAGTTCTCTGAGTTTTCTTGAATTCCAACTCAACGTGATAGATGAGTACAAATGCATAATGCTGATGAATGGTGTGGTATGCTTTAACAATAAAGTAGAAGAATTAAGATGGATGCATCGATGGCGATTTGATTATGTTCTTTGGAGTTTGGAGGAGACACTATAGCTACGATGGCCATAAGATGAAGCATCTATTATTGTACAAGATTAAAGTGTGGATGCCCCAGACAGAAAGAAATTTGACGCTACCGACTACTTTCTTGCTAAAGAAAACTCACCTTTTTGACCGAAATAGAGAGCAGAGTACTTTTCTAGAGATAATAACAATGGCTTTATAATTTCTTAACATCAACAAAGTTCAAAAATTCCAACATCAAAATACCTAGTCACGAACACCACTTTTTTGCATGAGCAATCTCATGCTAATGCCCCAAACCAAACATATAACATTATTGAGCGTGTTTTTGTGTGCTACGTTATTTCTCATAAAGTTTGTCTTCTCTGGCACATATTTTATATAGTGGTTAGGAAAACAATTCTCAAAAGTTCAAATCACATCACACATTTGTAAGTTTAATTAATTATATAATTGCATGAAAAAGCTCTTGTATCAATTTATTTATTTTTCTTTTTCCTACTTTATTATTATTTTGTTACATAATGCAGAAGCTTTAATTTAGTGCACCAAAAAAAATATGTGCCTTTATTCAGTGGCAGAGCCACATTTAGATTAATATCAACATCTACTCTTTAAGCTAATACCCTTTACAGATTACGTGTATGATTGATTGTAAGGGAAAGAAAATATTGAATATAAACACTCAAAAAATTAATAAATAAAAATAAATTTAGAGAAAAAAAAATTAATTACTATCTTAACTAAATTAAATATTATTTTAAAGACTACAAAATTATTAATATTTAAAATAGTTTTTATTATTAATAAATAATTTCTAAATTAATATCTAATTTAATCAAGATATTAATTCTTTTTTATTTAAAAATAATATTAATGATATTTTAGTAGTGATAATTGTTATCGTCCTTTTTGTATTTAACCTTATTGGTTAAGGCTAGCCATGAAGATACTACAAAAATGTGTGTGTGTCATTTAAAAGAAACAATGACTTTTAAAAAGTAGTTAGATCGATTTGAAAGGAAGCAAACACTTGCATTTAATATTCATGCTATGTGCAAAGCCAGTCATACACGAGACCAAATTATTTTGAAAAAAAAAAATTGCCTTTTTTTTCTCTTACAATGTTCAATATGTAATTTGTTCTTTTAATTTACTCCTTTTTAGTTTTTCAGGTTTTAAAATTAAGAAAGTCTAAATCATTTAGTTGTTGATCACTCGTTAATACACGTCGTGTCGATAATTGAATATAAACTAAAGTAGGATTTCTCGTTAAATTAATGATTAAAAAATATCTTTTCAAATAAAATAGAAAATTATATTTATGAAAATGGGTGTTTTGGTTATGTAAGTTTTTTTTCTATTAAAGAAATTTCCACTTGAGTAGCGTCTCCCTGTTCAATTTTTTCTCTTATAACTTAAGTAATATTTCGTTTTCTAAGATATATATTTACAACTTAATTTTGGATAAGATTAGGAATAGAATAAAAATTTTATTAATTAAACTTTATCAGTTTTAATTTATTACATTTTTTGGTATAAACTAAATCGACCTGGCTAAAAATAGGTTGATTCAATTTAAATCAATCAGGTTTCCTCGTATGTATTTGTTTTGAAAAATAAACATCTAAAATTTACATATAATTCTATTATTAAAAGGTGCAAACAATATGTTTTATTGTAATTTTCTTACATCTACTTTTTTATTTTATTCTTTTAATAATAGATACGACATATTAAGCATCAATAATGAACGAAGACATTCCAACTCAATTGGGAGATTTTGATTGATTCATCGTTTATTAGCGTATCAAAATAATATAGTATACAAGAAAAAAAGATACAAATATGAAGGGATTAGGCTAAGACTCGTGTAAATGAGAAAAATAGTATTAAAAATTACAGTAAAAATATAGATAATTGTAAAAGATTGTAACATAGAGTTTCAAAATAATCAATAACCGAAAAAATTGATAGCATTAGTTTGGTTTGGATTCATTTTATTTGTAAATAACTTATTTTATAATGAATTAATTAGACTAAAATCCAAGCCGATTTAATTGGTTCGTTTTGTATTCTTGAGTTGATTTGAAGCTATAAACACTTTTAGTCCTTGTCCAGATTTTTGTCTTATTAGGAGATATCAACTTAAGTGGTGTCTCTTACGTTTCAAAAAGGAAAAATAGGAAAGTACGAGTTGCAATTTAGATGGTATTTCTAGAATTTGGTGTACATAATCAGACATTTCCTACAACTTTTTAGATAACCATGTTATTCGGAGTAAATTCTTTTATAATCATATGGTATGAATTATCCACCAATTTTATTAATACGTAATATGCATAAAAAATCTAACTAGACATTTTTAGTGAAATTTCTTTTTCTAACTACCCCTTTTTCCATCTAAATTATTCAAATTCAAGCTTTTCTTTAAAGAAATCCAAATTCATTAACCATCAACTTTTTTTTAAACGCTATAAAAAAATTAAAAATCACAATGTAGTTATATATCTTAAATAAACAGCCCATTATTTAACAATTTATCTTCATGAGTTAAATATTTGCATGTTTTGATAGATTAATTAAAAAAATATTATTGTACTCTTTGGTTCCAATGGATTAGTTCTTTTAATGATAAAAGTGTAATTTCAGAGAAGAATGTACTATAGTCTAATTTTCATGATATGGTACAGAAGTTTTATACACACTTACATTTAAAATAATTAATAAACTTTTAAGAGCATTTAAAAAGGTATTAATAACTACTTAAAAATATTAAAATTGAGTTTTGTCTGTTACATCATTCCCAAGAGTCAAGCTTCACATTCTTGTTTGTTTGATATAAACTGGACCCATACCGCCTGAACCAATTTTTGTTACTACGTTAAAATGACTTGCAAGTGAATACGCTATTAAATAAATAGATTTCTTATTATTGATATATATACATATATATATATATATGTGATGCTTTAGTACAGTTGAAAATATTTAAAATTTCTCGAGTATGTATCATCACAGTTATACAGAAGAACAAATAAAGATAACATTGTTTTCCTACGTTGAACTCACATTTTTTGTAATGAAATTAACAGTGACAACTCGCATATATCAACAAAACTAGTCAATCAATACATGTTAAACCCTTAGATTATCTAATATTCAATAATTTTAAATGTTCACATTACCTTTTCAATCATTTTAAGAACTTTTACTTGTATTTCATGACAATATTTCATGATAACCAAAAGTAGAATTCAACCAATGGTCATTCAAAGACAAATATTGCCCATTATTGGGAAGTCTAATGGTATAGAATCATGACACGTAAGGGGACTATCAAGGCGCCCTGGCAAATACTCCCATCCAAAGAGCCAAAAATACAGTCCAACCAAGTCAAACTACATAATCGGGCGTCTGGGTTGAAATTTGAGGTTATAATTTAAAAAAAAAAAAATTAAAGATATTTCTTAAACAGGAATAATGGGTTTCAACAAAAGAGTTGAAGTGAGAGTGGGCAAAGTTGTATTTCTCAAACTACTATAATGCTTTAAATTTAAACAATTCAATTTCATCTCAATTCTCAGGTTTAGGTTAAGTGTCCTAAAAGCAAGATGACAGAACCTAGGTTTGACAAACTTCAACAGAAGACCATGCTGCCACTTACGGTTGAGATATGGTAATCTATCGGTAAACATGTTTCCTACGGGAAATAAAAATATACTAAATTAAAACCAATACTGTCAAAGCAGAAGTTCCTATTAACTGCCCAAGGACAAAACTAAATTAATACTTCTGCAACTAGCAACAAGTACTGGCCATTATCACATGCATATTTTGGAACATCATAAAATAAAAGGGTAAAAGAGCAAACACACTACAAAACATTACATTATACATCATCACCTACTAATTAATTGTGAAAAAAATCGCCTTGATTATTGTGAAATATCCCCGAGTTCAATCACTGTCTTCTTCGTCTGCATAAAACAGAGAATGTTAAGGACAAGCAATTCACCAAAAAGCAAAAGTCGAAGTAACACATTGTCGTAGAGAAGATAATTCACCACAGTTTCACAAGTGCTCCATAAAATTGTTTGTTTTCCTCTCTATTAATATTAAGAAACAATTATAGCTTAAAAGACAACTAACTACGGGAGGAAATTGGGTAACAGGAAGCTAAAAAAAGAATCTAGAAAATTGAAAAGCAAGAATGAACCCAAAATCTTTCTACACCCTCTACTTTTAGAAAACGTAGGGAAAAACGAGAAAAAGAGTCTTTATTTTCCAAGAGTGATTCTTCAAACAAAGATTCTTTAGCTGTGCTGTGAGTAGCTGCCATTGTCTGTGTTTGTTCAGTGTATTCAGAAGCCCGGATTACTAATCAAAGCCATGCTAAATCCAAATGTCCTAGAATACAATTGCCTTGTCGAAATTCAGTCAGTAATGATGATGACCTAGGAGGCACTGATATAATTACTTGTATAAAATTCTGTGTATCCGACACATGATATGCTTATTTTGAAAATAACAGGGTACAATACGTGACAGATATACGATTAAAAATGTATAAAATTTCTTAAAACATATTCAATATATAATTGTAATTGAGGGGTTCCAAGTTAAATCATATTTCTTAGACATTGCCAAAATAAAAAATTATAAATTACTGTCAGTGTCGTAAAAGTATTAGTGCTGCATAAATTGGATACTTCATCGATATGAATCAATAGAGTATCAGACCCGGACACATGACACAAATTACAATATTGATGCATTAGAGATGATGACTAATATCCCAATATTTCAAATATTACTATAAATATCAGATACGTATCAAATGGAACTTAAATTACAAGGGCTGGCCCAATGCTATAAAATGTTAAAATCATTTAAGCCTACTGCCAAATGGAACTTAGGTTGCATGGATGATGTTGCTTTGGATACAAAAAAACTACAATGGGAGGGGAATCCAACAAGTATTAGTCATGCTTTCCGAAATAAATAATTCATACCAATACTATGGTTAAAAAAAACTATACCCACTGTCGATGACAATTCAACCCTATCAAAGCAGTTATTGTTATTAACAAACTACTTAACCAAAAAGTACAAAAGAACACATGATTCCCGAATCTATGATATCTGACTTGAAAACTGGGCAAAGCATTAAGATATTTTAAATATACTTACCATCATTGAATTCTTCACTCTGACTTCCATCATCATCATCATCATCACTGCCACTATCCTCTTCCACGTCTTCTTCATCCTCCTCATTATCATTGTCTTCGTCATTATGACCATCTTCAGCCCCGTCGCCACTAGTTTCAACTGGAACCTTGGGCTTTGGAGGTGGAGGAGCTATATAACTACTTGTTGACCTTCTACGAGAACTTGAAACAATATTGCTTACATCAATACCCTCAAGTTCTTTGGCTCTTGCCTTTTTCCTTTTTACTTCCTTGATTTCTGAGTGAATGAGAAAACATCAGAAAAGTGGAAATAGTAGCCATTAAATTGAAGCCTCATATCTAAGTTCAATGTAGACATACCATTATGGCCTAATAAACAGGGAAGATTACACCAACCCAACCTCCTCTGAGGTTGAGTGAAATTACATTACCTTCCATCTGCTTTCAGATATTAGGCTTTTTAAATCCAAGATATAGTGGCGTGTAGCAACCAGCCCAGAAACTGTGATATCAATATAACACATAGCAAGATAGCCGCTACTTTGTCACAATTATGTTTTAATTTATAGTATGTTATAATGTTATACTTTAAATAGTTTATTGCACTTTCTCTAATTATTGTTGTTTAGTTTATTATATTTTTAGTTCTATTAGTATTTAATTTATGATATTATGTAATGTTTTATTTAGTTTTTATTACTACTATTTACTTATTTAGTCTAGTATCTCATATGTTATGCTTTAAATCGTTTATTATATTTTCATTACTTATATCATTAGCTTATTTATTATATAATATGCTATGCTTAATTAAAAAACAAAAAGATAGGCTAAACTATACTCAAGAGGGCCCAAGAAACCAAAAACAAAAAAAGTCACTTAAAAGTGTTTGGGCCACTTGCCTCAATTATAACCTTTTCTTTAATATAACCCTAAGGCCTGGTTCTAACAGTCCAGCAGCTCATCACAGCCTCCCATAATAGAAGTTTCGACAGTGAAGATGGAGAGCAAAACACAGCTTCACAGAGACAAAGAAAGAGGGAAGAGGTAACAGATGGAGATGAGGTAGAAGGGCAGTAGCAACAAAAGGGGGACAGCACAGCACTCATGGAAGTGGTGTGAAAGTTTCGTGACTCTCTTCACTCCAGCCACAAAAAGCATCTACGTTGTTACACTTAACTGCACCACTCCAATCCTCCACTAGCACTGTAGCTGCACTATAGGGCGTTATTCTCAACCCTGATTAGTGTAACCTCCCAAACTTTAAATTTTACAAAACAAATATTGATTTTTAGTTCTCCGTTCAATTATACTGCTGGAGGACAAGTAATGCATTCGTAAAGTAGCGCCTTGGTGGCCAATTGGTAACGGGGTTTGAATCCGAAAATAGTCTCTTTGCATATGTAAGGGTAAGACTGTATACAATGACACTCTCTCATACCTTCACATAGTGAGGAGCCTTTTGGCACTCTCATACCTAAACCCTAATTATACCCCTTCCATACATCTACCATTCTCTGAAACTAAACTACACAAAACAATGTTATCTAATTCCAATAATATATTACTAGGAAAACAACATATATCAATAGAAATGTCCAAATTTACATTTTTGAATTGCGATGTTAAGTTTTCACTCCACAGTATACATACTGAATGAAGTCAAGGCCCTAAAATGTCACGTAGAATAAGTCATTTCAAAGTATGGACAAATTATGGGACAGTTTAATTGTGTTTACAGTATACTCACAACACAAGTAATTTAGCTTCTCACATCTAAAAATTAATAAGAACTAAACAAAGAAGACCAAGGTAAAACTAGCAAAGGTTTCAATTGTTTGGGTTGCATGATAGATAATTGAACACAGCTGATAACAACAAATCCAAGGGCGCCTTTGACAATGCATATTTTTTTCAAATCAGGATGAAATATCACAGCTAATATCCAGGGATGAAGGAATACTACTAAACATGAACTCACCCTTTTCAGATGGATTAGAAGATAATCCTTCTCTAGACAATATTTCCTCCAACTCCTTGATTAGTTGTCCTTCCCGTTTGTTTTCAGACACTTGCTTGATCTTTTTGTAAATTGAGGGAGGAACACTGTGATAGAAATACGTAAACATCAAACTATGATCTTGAACAAATATCTAGGGGCATAAAAAGGAACCCAAAGAAGAAAATTACCCCATTCCACATGCTTTAATAACAGACTTTAAAGTCTCCACACGTTTGCCATACACAGGAGTTGAAACCTCTTTCTTCTGTAGTTCAAGAGAAAAGAGAAAGCTATAATTCAATGAAATAAATCTCATATACATCTTACCTAGTAGAAATTAAATAACAAAAATGTTGAGCTCAGCTTCATGGAAATTCACACACAAAAGGACAAGATTAATAATAAAAGAGTTGTTATTCAGCAAAGCGATTGTAATTTTTCAATAATCATGACTATGGCCATAACTTTCCAACTTATATCAGGCATTTCTATTGCAATCAACAGAAAAATAATAATTTAGTATGACCTTGGAAGGTTTCTCGGATGATGAATGGGACTGATCATCTTCAGAGTTTTTCCCACTATCCTCTGCATCACTGATCTCTTCTGAGGCTGCTTTAGCAGGCTTCATTCTTTTCTTACTGGACAGATCAGACTCCTCACCTTTACGTTTTTTGGATTGGACAGGAGTTTGCGCCTTTCCTTTAGGAACAACCTTTTTCATAGGTTTAACTTCATCTTCTTGACTCTCGTCCTCATCAATCTCCTTATCTGAAGTATCAGAGTTCTCTTCACTGCTGACCTTTTTAGTTACTTTGGTGTCAGGTTTTTTCTTTACGATTTTCTTAGCATTCTTTGCAGGTTCTGAAACTACAGAAGACGCTAATACCTTCACATTTGAAAGAGACATGCTAAGCATCAGATAGTGTGTTTGTGCTTCTTACGGGCATCAATGAGACTTTATATATTTTTCACTCACCTCATCGAGCTGTTGACTTATAAACTTCTTATAGAGATCAAGAGTAAATTTATCAAGTTTAAGATCATCTTCCAATAGCCGACGAAGACCAGCCATAGTGATTGTCCTGAAATTAACAGTTGGTGTGCATAAATTTACAAAAGTAGGGACAAGCATCAGAGTAATAAATAATTGAAAGAATCAGCAGCATACTCTGCATTAGCCTTGATGTACGAAGATCTTTTTTTAACAGCTTTCATAACAAGGGCTTCACTTGGAACTACTTTGTTTCCATTGCCTTTATCATCCTTGGTTTCAAGTTTAGCCCTTTTTTGTTCTTTAAGAAGACCTAACACTGGAGAGTCTTCCATTTTCTCCTCGTCTTCAGGGCAAAGATCCTTCTCATCTTTTAATTCACACTTTTCTTTTGGTTCATCTGGCTCTAGTGTACCTGCACCTTCTTCCCCTGCCTTCTCTGATATCCTTGGGCCAGCATCATCCCCGACCCCTTCTAAGCACTACCAGCAATCAGGTAAAAAAACACATTGATATAGAGAAATAAGAAAACATCAAAGCATTCTCCGTAACATCAGAAATCATAAAACTAAACCAATCGCAACAAAAATATGTTATAAAGCAAATTGTTATCATCACTGCTGTCAAATAGTAGCTGTAGTAGTAAGTAAATAATCTATTACACACCATACACTTGTCAATCGTAATTATACTAATGATCATACAAAAATCTGGTTAAACACCCCACATTGAGATCCTGGTTAAATAAAGAGAACAGCAATCCGTCTTAAAGTCCAAGTAAAGGCAGAGTTGAATTTCACATTGTGATTGAAAACCAAATTGTTCAGCTACCACATGTGAACCAACAGTAGACGAGACTCTAAAATCATAAGATTCAAAAGAAAACCCCGCGTCTCCAGAGAGCTCCTAATTGTAATGCGGACGAGGTTACTCGTTGAGCACTTAGGGTTGGCTATCGTGTGCCTTCACTAGTGAACAACAGAAAAACTATAAAGCCCTAGAAGCTTCCACTTACTCATTCTGACTATGTTGAAATTAGGGATTCGAATTGAGAAGAAAAGGAGTACCTCGAGCAAGCATTGCTTAATAAATCTCTTGTGCACATCCAGAGCACACTCCTCCAATCCCAAGTCTTTCTCAAGCAATCGACGAACACCCTCGAACGTCAAAGAGCTGCATTGAAAGAAACATAAAGAGAATGATGAGAAAGGAAAAAGAAGAAAAAGAAGAAGAAGAAGAAGAAAGTGAGAAGAGTTACTTACTCGGATTGTTCCTTGAAGTGAGAGACGCGAGAGAGCATAGCGGTTTCAATCTGAGACTCTATATTCTCCCCTTTCTTCATCTCCTCACTGTCTTCTGCCATGTCTCTCTCTCGCTGGGAATTCTCAACTTTCAATTCTCACTTCGCTAATTGGCGTCAAAATTGCATGAATCGTATTCAAATTAGGGTACCCTCTCTCACTACTCAGTGTTCAAAATACCATAGCGTCTAATGTGCCCCAGTCGATGGATACGTATGCTTCTCAAATGTCACTAATTATTTAATTATTTAATTCTGAAACTTTCTCCCAATTTTATTTTATTTTGCAATTTTCTCCTAAATTTTATGTGACGACTTCATAGCCATTGTTCTATCTTTAAAAAATAATTTTTATAACTCTCAAATTAATTAATTCCGATTTTTTATGTTAAAAAAATTCTTTTATTTTTCAAAATCTCAACTTTTTTATTAATGGATTTCCTCTTACGTCTCATTTTTTCCTTCCAAATTTTAAGTGTTTTATTTTTACGTTTTAATATATTTTTTAAATTACAAACTTTTATACATATATCCATATTATATAATATAAATATATCAAATATATAATTATAAGATTTTGTCTTCTGTTCTTAATTTATGTGTATTACAAATAACACATGTTATTCTTGAATTTTTTCTAAAAACTTAATTAAAAAGCGTATTTTTGTAATATTTTTTATTCTTAATATTTTACGTAAGTTAAATGTAAATACTTCTTTTATAATATTATACTCTTCTACAATTTTATTTAACTTTAAAATAATTATACCAATACACACAGATTAACAATGCATATAAGTCTATGCTTACATTACAAAGAGTTAGGAGAATTAAAAAGCCTGAAACAATTTCTCCTTCTATTTGGGAAAATTACTATTAAAGTATATATATATATAAGATGGTCGAGGTTAGGTGGACCACAGGGTTATATAATTCATGATGTAGCAGAAATTGTTTATCCATAAATAGATTAATAAAATATTCACTATTTTGGAATAACTGTTAGCAATTATTAAATTAAAATTTAGCAATTAAATTTATTAACATATTTATCAATTTGTTTCTTTATATATTCTTGTCCAACAACCATCTTTCTATTAGTTAAAGATGTAGATTTAGAATATTTGTATTCAATAAACAAGACATTGAACCCCCAAAAAAAAGCATAAAAGATTAAACCAAAAAAATGCAGTCTCCCCCTAAAATACCAATATTGTTTTAACTATCGATAATGACTTTATCTGAGTCATAAGCATCGTTCATTGCATGTCATGACTGTTTCTCCCTTAAGGTGATTGACAGACAGTCATTACTAGAGCTTTAAGCAACTCACATCTCTAACGTCCGACTTGTGGGGGACCCCAATGGAGATCTGTCATTATTTCAAATTTCACTCAAGAGGAAGTGATCAAGGAGGAAGCAGGGGGATTTGGACGAGAAAGAAACTAAGAAAGGATGGTGAATTTCCAATATAGGTGAATGGAAACTAGAGTTTCATTTATGAGGACTCAATAGAGCCATATATCATTGGTGCAACATATATATCTTAAAAAATATAATAAAATATAAAAAAAAAACATCTTAGATTGGAAATATATCATTGGTGCAACATATATATCATTGGACTCAATAGAGCCATATATATCTTAAAAAAATATAATAAAAAAAAACATTGGTGCAACATATATCACATTTTATATTGGTGCAACCTATAAGTTGACATTTTAGTGTGTAAATAATTTGTTGGGAATTTTAGTTAATAGACATAAATTCGTCTCAATGGTTAAAATTCAAGAAAGCTTCTAGTATAATTTTATGTATTGGTATTGAAAAAAACAAAACCATTAAAAATATTTTCAATTAAAAAAAAACTTGTTTGAATACTTCATTATGTCAAGCATCAAGAAACTAATAAATCAACTAGCCTTGGAGACTCGACATTTGTTCATAAACTCCTCTACCCAAATCCAAATCTAAATGCACTTTATTTATTACGATGTCTTCTACACCTTTTAACATAGCCTGGTAGAGCTTTTCCAATACGATAGCTCATCATAAAGATCAGACGCTCTTAAAGAGAAGGGCTCAGCCAACATACTAAACATAGTGCCAATCATGGATTTCAACAGCAAATGAAATTATCATATAAAATGTCTTTTATGCAGCCCCACTAATATGAAGAGTTACTGCTAAGCAATTGATGGAACTTTTTCAGATCGATGCTCACTTTTATAGGCCTACAATAATTCCACAACGAACTTCAGTTTCCCGCCAAGACAGACAGAAAATATATTTGAAGCCAAAATTTCATTATGCAACGTGTATGAAGACAAATTTGATCAGCTCTCATGGTGTGGCAAAGTATGTTGCCCACTCAAGTCAAGCCTTTCTTTTCCTGTTGGCTTCTGACGCATCTACTTTAGCTTGACCAAATACAGACCTGCAGGAAATGAAAAGACACAGCATTGCCAACAGAGGTAAATGATAAAAACAAAAGAAGTATCAACTGACCAAGTGTTCATTCAACAACTTAGTCTCAATATTAGTCACCATCCTGAATGTTGTTTCCATCTAATATGCATTCACATTTGTGCTTCTCTTTTCTATCTTTCGTTAACATTATAGTGTGACCAACTGTGAAACTTCAACTCATGATTAACAGAATTTGATATTCTATTTTCAAATGACCAGACGACACAACAATTCATCATATATTGCAAGACTGCTGTTTTTGACTAATCTTTCTATATACTCATTCAAATTACATCCTCCGGGATAATAAATTCACCCGGAACTCATTTTTCCCTTAAAACTCTGAAGTCACTGATTGTCAAAGGTCAATACACAGAAGTTTCATTTCAAATCTCACTCTATATATAATTTGCTTTAGAGAATAGAAATAACGAGCATACTGCATATATAATTTTGTATTGACAAACTTAAACATGAAGAAAAGCAAGTATCACTAGGACATTCATCTAGGAGCAGAGATCCGGTGGCAAACTAGTATGTGTCTAAACTTCACGTTAAAAACTATAATTGAATTCATAGGCTAGTTTATATGTGATAGAAAAAAATTATCTTTCTGTAAACAATATGGTCCGTGGACTAAAATTTAACTTTCTTTAGAAACGCATATGGAAAATAATCGTACAGAAGATACATAGCCCATGCCAATTGTATGCTTCTGGAAAACATTGGGACTATGAGGGTATTATCATGAGATCATTCAAATACAGGGCTGAAAACTTCGTATTAATCAGCTGGGATTGTCTTCCTCATCTCATAGCTGTTCCTGACATGCTAATCCCTGTATGAGATACAGTCTTTCCCCTATGGCTATAAGATTCAGCTACAGAGAGAAACTGATAATTGTATCAAATTATCAAAAATGTAACAGCAGGGCTGATAATAAACTACTAAAGGAATACAATTGAAAAAGAAAGATTTCTATACAAATTGAACCAATTCCTACTCTCTGCTAACTAAATTATGAATATCTACACTCATTTGATCCGTAACATATGGAGAAACTTTACGGAAACGGAAAGACAGAATGGCTAAGTTGAGGAAATAAACACTTACCCACAGGTTGAACACTTATCATGATGCTCGCAGAATATGGATAAGCATACAGAACATACAAAGCCCATGTCAATTGTTTGCTTATGACAGAAGCACCTGCACAATTCATACAATTTAGGTGTAGAACTTTAACACACACAACCTGTAGATTGCCAGTTCTACAGTAAAGAGAAGAAGATTGCCATAATTAATGCAGGGCTAAGGACTTTAACACACACAACTTGCATAAATGCACTAAAATTACATTACATATATCATCCATCTCAAAGAAATCCAATGCTTGGTGTGATCCATTTTAACAATGTACTAATTTATATAAAAAGGTAACTACAAATGTCACTTAGGTATAGATATTAATCAAATTTAGGCTTTAAAAGTTGGGTTACTGATTGCATAAAATTGTGGTTCTGTTTACAGTAACAGAATCATAAATAGCTGTGTATCTTCAAACCAACATAAATTTAAAAGGGAAGAAAAAAAAACTGGAGAAAAAAACAAGTTCAAAGATAACTTATTGTCTTGTAGTTACAGGATAGAGAAAAAAACAGAGAGGGAAAGAAAATGAAAATACAAAATCTTAAATAAGAAAAGGCTGACTCGGGAAAAACTTACGAGGCACGAAAATCCACACCGACAGATTTAGGAAGCCTTAAAAATGCACGAGAATGTAAATCAGTCGCAAACACTGTCTGCATACACAAGGTTAGATTAGTGTCCAAAGTCAAACAAAAGGTAAAATTGAAAAGACAAATAATTCAAATCTGATTTTGAAAAAGAAATGATAATCTGTTTATTCCCTTTCAGAAGCCAATCATTTGAGTTTCAAGTCATGAGTTATCAAATTATTTTTTCACTTTTACTACATTATTTGGTTGAGTTGCTTCCCTGGAAGAAAATAACAAGTCAAATTGCTTCATTTTGTTTTAGGAATTACATACTCAATAAAACAAAGCCTAAACTTGACCAGTTAGGACCCTAAAAGAAAATATGAGCCCAAATTTAGCATCAGCTACCCATGCCCATAGTATGGAGAGATGTGTTAGGAAAAATAAGAAGGGCCAGGGAGAGATTGTTGGCGTCACAGAAAGAGGAATAAGCTGATTGCGTAATGGGTTGGGTTGGGACAGAGAGAGGGGGGAGGTATGAAGAGAATCATTGAGTTTGTATGGACAGTGAGCATAAGCCCTTTGTAGGAGTTTAGCTCTGTGGTAGCAGGAATATTCGTTCCACTGTAGTCCTTTGACGTCTGTCTAGTAACTATGACTGTGTTGGTCCAGGTTGCGTCACAACAACCCAACTACATGATTTTCTAACATTTATGCTGACCCAAAAAAGAACCTCACCACCACTAGGTCGTTTGTACTATAACATACAAAGTAACCACCTATCTTGAGGAGCAACCTTGAAAGAAAGAGCTTCAATCTCACACACCAGAAGTAGAAAGAAACTATACAACTTATAATATTATCAAATAGATTTTTGTCAAAAAATTTAAGAACTTATTTGTTGAATATCAACTAGATGTGGCATCAAATTTTAAACTGATTGTGTCTGTAGAACAACTTTCTCTCAGAAAGAAGACATACAACACATTATAAGAGCATGTCAGTCATTTCTCTTGCAGGTCTTCTAAAGTCATTGAGCATGCCAATCGTTATCAATCATGAACTACTTAAAGCTGAGAGTTTTCACCAACCCTAAAGCAAAGGATGAAGGTGACACAAAACCATGATTTCAGTCCTTGTTTCATTGACAGATATAAGCAAGACACCAGTGTCAGCAACATATATTGTGTCTCCATCACAGATGTCTCCATACCACAAATAAATCTTTTAAATTGTGTTTAAATTATATGCACGGTCAAGGTTGAAAAATAAGTTTTAACAATTGTATTCAAGTCAGTGCATGGACTTTCAGGAAGTGACGTGCTTCTGTGAATCTCAATTTATGGCCTACTTTCCCTGTCTTCCAGAATAAAAAGAAGAATATTATATCCCCATAAAGCATAGTTGAATTCAAGTTTCAACAAAAAGATGAAATGGTGAACTATTTTGGCATTACGCAAACAAGGTAGATGAGTTTGGATTTTGGTGTGGAGAGGCCAGAGCCACTAATATTGGGTGGCCATGGCTTTCTTCATGATAAAAATAACAGCAATTGCTGACTAGCAAAAAAACTGTATTGCAGGTCACACCAATGCTTCAAAAAAGACAATTAAAGCTTACTGAAAGATATTGATAAAGCCCGTCCAATTGAGGAGGCTTGTAATATATTCCACCAGTTATGTATGAAGCCTGTCATTCACAACACACACAAAATGACCTTATACAATTAAACGCATTCTGCAAACTGCAATGTCAACTCATTCAATGTGTGTGTACTTAACTACCTGCTGGAGGAATGCAGAATTGTTTGAGCCAATATAACAAGAATCTATAGGAACCTACAATATAAAATGTTACTTACACATAAATACTAGTTACAAATAAAAATACAAGCAATCTTCATGTATTAGTTATACAATATATTGCTGAAAAATGTCTGACTACTTAACCGTCTCCTGGAAAGAAAAAAGCCGAAGTTGAAAGAAGAAAGAAAATAAAGGCAGAGATACAGCACATACAGTAGAACGCTGTGCAGAGAATATTGCATTCATGATTGCCACATACCTGAAAAGGATAGAAGGTGTTATTTGAAGTGAAAGGTCAATGCAATATTAAATATATAAAAAGTAAAGATTGTGAGGAACACACTGTTCTGGTCCATCGGCAGTCCCTTGCAGACATAAAATCTGTTCATAAATCAGTAAGTCAAATAACAATTATTTAAAATTGAAAAAATGGAAAGAAATGCCAAATAGAGAAAAACAACAAAAATGTAGATTGGCTGAAAAACACTAGATTCCTGAAACAGAAACAGCACAAAGATTAGACCAGACATGTAAACGAATTAGCAGCAGGGAGTTTTCAAAAATCGTCTCCAGTTTAAACCAGTTCAACATCAACTAGATATTAAAAAATAATAACTTGGAGCATCCAACTAAATTTTGGCCCACAGAAAAGTTTACAGAGGAGACTAAACCTTAATGCTTTCTCATACTACAAACAAGCAAAAATAAAAAGTATATGAAATATTTAGCATGAATGAATTCAATCAAACACACAATACCAACATTTGATGACAGAAAAAACACGCATATCATTTCCATAGTCTAACATCAAACTCATAGTGATCCTCATTAATGCAATAAAAGGCAAAAGTCAATCATAGTTGACTAACAGTTCCAGTGACACTTGCAACTCATCATCACATTCAAGTATGAAGAAAACTCAATGTAATAACAAATTGGCAATTAAGCACGCATATACACACACCCGAGGCTGCGGAGGCATAGGTCCTGAACGAAAAGCTCTCTGTATATCTGATAATCCAATCAGGTAAAACGAATAAAAGTTAAAGCCCTAATCAGCAACATAAGGTGTTTTCAATTTCATCAGCGAGAATCCAAAGAAGTTGGAAACTGAGTCGGTGATAAGGATACAACAAAGCGCCATGGACAAGGAGCCCGATAACAGCGAAGAAGGAACGGTTCCCGGTTTGTGAGACGCTTCTAATTGCTTGTCCCTAGCGAGAAACTCGTGGAGATTGTGGAGTAGGTTGGAGTAAAGCGCGGGCATTGTACCGGTGGTGGAACCGTGGTTCCGTTCGGAAGTGGAATCGTAGACGTAGGCGCACGAGTTGCATCCGGTGGCGATGACGATGAGCTGGTTGAGCTGGCCGAGGAGCAGGATCGAGTTGAGAAAGGCGAGTACCTGGGAAATGAAAGAAGAAGGTTGAGATTGGAAGGGAATGGGAGTGGTAAAGTGGTTTGGGAACGGGAATTACTTGGGAGAGGAACTCGGCGAAGGGGAAGGGGAAAGTGGTCCAGAAGAAAGGATTGGTGTCTAGCGTCACAACCAGAAGGCTCACATCGTCTGCAACGAAAGCATGGTGAGTGGAGAGAATAAGAGAAGAAGAGATTGAGAGAGTGCAGAGAACCTGCGTAGAGTTTCGAAGGTGCAGAAGGCATGGTGTGCTTGCGCTGTGTCCGTTCAACTCCCTTCTGCTTTCACTTTCAAGAGCGCAAGGAGGAACACATGCAATAAAACTTCCCGGGCTTCAGGCCCAACTGCCATTTTCCTAACAAAATACTAACAAATACAAATTTTAGTTTAGTTCAGATTTTTTAAATTTTCGATTCTAGTTTTTTGTTTTTATTTTAATTCTATAAAATGGTTGACAAATAGAGCAAATATGTTAAAACGATGCGTATGCAGATAAAGGAATCGAAATAAAATATAATAAAAAAATCAATAACAATATCTCAATTTTACTGAGGAGGACAAACACTGTTAATTGTTTGTTATCGTATTGCATGATTTAGTGTTTCCAATTAAATAAAAACTAAGAAAAGAATATTAACTTTTGTGTTGCACAACAACTAAAATGCAAGATAGATATGATATTATGTTGATTTTTAAACTCGTGGTGAAAAAATAAAGAAAATATTATTAATAATAATAATGTTATTACTAAATACAAAATTATAATGTTAGTGAATAAAATAATTTTATAATTTTACGTGATTTTATTAATCATGATAAAACTCATTTATTCCATCTAGTTGCTACAAAATTAATTTAAATATTTATAATCTAAGATAAAATTAAATATATTGATGAAATTATAAAGATAATATATATATATATATTATTTTACTTTCTTATTTTTTTATCTATTGTATATAATAAAAATATATATCAATTTAAATAGATAAAAGTGACAAACTTTTCAAATTTATTTTTAATATTTTTTTTACACTAGTTGAAATATGGACATAGAAGCATAGTCACTTTTTATCTACCACCCATCATATATACCAACCCTTTAATCAATATGTTTCTCAACAATATAAATGTATTAGCATGGTAGAATGCAGGAAGGATTGTAAACAAAATGTTCCTATGGATGCTTATCATTACTACAATGAAATATAAATATATTCAAACTAAATCCTTAAAATTACATATTTTCTTTCATAGCCAAAAATTAAAATTTGTTCTTGTTTCCTGTTACTATGAAGTTCAAAAGTCTCACATGGTTATTAAATTTGTTTGCTGAAATGACACTATTTTAATCAACATGTGTTTTCGTTTGCTGAAATGTCACTATTTTAATCAACATGTGTTTTCGTTCTTATTTGCATTATCAGGTTCCACTCCTAAATTGGACCATGCCACAGAAAAAATGTTATAAAATATCCGAAGGTATTTAAGATCGGGGAGAAACCAAGAATGTTAATTAACTTGGCGTTACAAAAGGCAGATAATAATTAAAAAGCAAATCACTCCTGTATGCCTCACCGTCATCATATTCAGAACTTCTATACATGTTACCTAGAATTACTGACAATAGTTAAACAAGATAATTAAGCAAACAAAGAATATAAATGGCTAAGCTTGTGATGAAACTCGAAATTCCATAGTTTTCCAGATTCACAAATTAGTACAAGAGTACAAAATGAATATCAGCAACTACAAGGAGCATCCGTGACAAAGAAAGTAGCAGGCAAACTGAACCCGCCACAAAATTGATAAGATTACAATGCCACAGGTATCATCAACTTGACAAGCAATAACACAAGTGCATGCGTCAAAATGGGTAATGGTTTCACCAAGGAGCATGCAGCAGAAGCACCAGAAGAAATGCCACTAATAGGACCATTTGCAGGAGAGAATCCTGGAAGCCCCGATGAAGGAACCAGTGAGGGTATGGGTGATGTAGGACCTGCTCCATCGAACAGTGGTGCCGGTGCTGGTCCAAACACTGTGTCTTTTGCAACGGTGGTAGGAGGGGCAACAAGAGGAGGGAATTCCTGTGGACCTGAAACATCATTTGAAATATATTTAGAAGGCATTTGAAGATATACAAAGTATCGCGTGTCATCATTTTTTCTCTTGGGAGTGAGTTTGATTGGAGTATGTTAGAGCCAGATGCAGATTGCTACGTTTCCTGGCATCACTTTAGTCCAGATAACAATGCTACATAACATCAAACCTAACTATATTTTAGTTCTGCAAATAAAGTCTATTATAAACTCAATGTGCATGGATAGCACATAGGAAAGGCACGAAGGTTTGACTGTGATTCATCATTTGTATCTCTACATCAAAACTAATTAGGAAATTCAGACATTTAAAGTTGATATCTATTCCGAAACAAGGCATGCTTGGCCCAAGTAGCTAAATAGAAGATGTAATGCTCTTATGCCATCTTTGAATTTGAGTTTACACATTTTAATTCCAAAAGTAAGCTTAAATGGTAGGAGTTCTCTTCCCTCCAACTTATGTACATTGTTTTTGTCGTATGAACACATATCAGTAAATAAATCATCCAAAATGAAAATCAAAACAATGCATTATGCATTTGAGTTGTGTTTATCTAACACTAACCTGGACATCGAGGCTGAAGAGAAGGGGACAACCTGCAAGACGATAACAAAAATTAAACAAGCTTAAACTCAAAGAATAGTTCAGCAAAATAAACGTTGTTGAAATACGTGATTAAAACCACATGTACACAGAATATAAACATACGTTGTTGCTATGGTGCCATTAACAATGCCATCATAATTGCAAGAAGTAACATTGCAACCACCACTAGTCTGCTGCACTGTAACATTCCCAAGCATAAGATTGCTGCCTCTGCATTGCATGCTGGAGCAAGAAACAGCGAGAGAAGCCGGCATACAGTACAAACTACAAAAAAAAAAGTAACAAACCATTAAACACCAGAAACAACACCTCCTCAAACACTACAGTGACCATTTTTTCACTTCACAACCAAAAAAAGATTCCAGGTTTATGCAGTAGTGGTAGAGGGAAAAAATAAATTAAGAACAGAGAAAAACAGTTGCTTAGTGAGTACTTGAGGTTTCTCGGACCACAGCTACACTGGACACAGTGTCCCGCGGTAATGGCATAGCTTCCATTGGGGACAAGCAAGCCAAAATCAGAGGCGGATTTAGGAAAATTCGAAGCACAGGCTGCAACAGAGAAAAAAAAAAGAGTTAGAAATTGAACAGAAAATTATAAATTGCTGAGAAAAAAAGAAAGAAAGAAAGAAAATCATTAGTTTATTACCGGGTATTGGAACAGCAAGGATATCCCCGTCGTTAATAGCAATGCTTCCCATGGCATTGACATTCATCAAATCTGTGAGCGTGGTGAAGTACCTGGCAGCAATGGCAGCGAGGGAATCAACGGGGCGAACCACGTAAGAGAGGTAAATGGCAGGGAGAGAGTTGTCGGAGCCGTTGAAGCAGGTGCAGGGGAGAGGCACGACGAGGTTCTGACCCACATCGAGGACGGAAGGGTCGGGAATGGAATTGGCCTCACGTAGCTGGTCGGAGGAGACGAGGCCGCCGTAGACGGAGTCGGCGATAGAGGAGAGGGTGTCGGAAGGGCGAGTCTTGTAGTTGGTGGCGACGGACTTGCGAATGCCGTCGACGCAGGAGCAGGAAATGGGGATCTTGAGGAAGAGGTTGGAAGGGAGGATGTGGTGCTCGACGTCGGGGTAGGAGATGTCGATGGCATTGGCGGTGAGAAGCGCGATGGGGTCGATTTGGAAGAGCGACGCCACTTGGGAGACTTTGAGGTCAGTGTAAAGGGTGTATCCCAGAAGCGCGTTGCATGAGTCGGAGTTGGAACATGGCTCGATGGTGGATTTGCACAGGGCCTGAACAAGTAACGAGACGAAAACTGTAGCCTGCAGAAGCTGCTTTGGGCTTGGCATTCTGCAAATAGAAAGAGAGAGTGAGAGTGAAACAGGTTTAAGTTTATAAGCCAAGAGGAAGGAGTTTAGGGTTTTCTGAGTTGTGTTCTCCCTCTCTGGAAGAAGTGATGACACAGAGAGAATAGTGTTGTGTTGTGTTGGGGAGGGGAAAAGTTTCACTTTGAAAAGCGAAAGGAAGTTTAGAGTAGAAAACAGGTGTGTTCCATAGAGGCGCAAGGACAATGTTTCTCACTTGTCCTACTCTCTGTCATACACATTTCAACCTTTTTCTTCTCTCTCTCCAACACCCAAACTGTTTTCATCATTAATTAATTAACTCATCCTTTTTTCTCCACAGTAAAATCAGAATTCAAAAATGATTTAGGATGCATAAAACATCAATATTTATGACAATTTGTTAACTTTTAAAATATGGGGAGGTGAGTGAGTTGTTTATTTAGAAGGGTGAGTCGAAATTGTGAATTATTATGGTTTTGTCCTTTGGACGGCACGACTTGTGTCGGAAGGGTGTAGTGTGGCCCGCATTCAAGTTTATATTGGTTGGTATAGTTTGCTTTTTCAGGCGTTTGGGTAAAGAATTTTAGTTTTCTTGTTGTCTTTCTATGCCCATCCAATGTGATACCTTCGCTAATTGGGAGTCCCATCATGCAAGCAAAACTACATTCTTTTCTTTTAAATCAAATTGGGAAATTGATCTAGGTTTGGACGTTTTATTGATTCCGGTCAATGTCGTCATGATTTGTTTACTGCTTCCTGCAAGTTATCATCCATTCCCTAACTTAAACATCCATATTGTAAAGTGACTGAAAATGGGAATTGGAGCAGCTAAAAAATGACAATTTGATTAATTCATTTGAAAGTGTATTAGATATTTTAATTAAGGAAGATTGATTAATGATTTGATATTGAATTTAGTAAGGTGGTTAGTTATTATGATGTAATTTGTTAGTGAAGCACATCACCAAAATTTGTGCGTCTTACATGAGAAACATGTTGAAACTCCAATGCACAGTTATTATTATTAAGTAAAGAAACACTTTTGTTAGGAAAGTACTTCACTTACATCATTATTTTTTCATACACTACTCCAATACTTTCATATGATATAAAATATTCAATATTTTTTAAGAAAAATTTGATATGATACTTTGTTTACCTTATGACAAAATAAAAAATAGTAGAACTCGAATGAGATATAATACCAACAAAATAAGACAAATAAATTATATGATGATGAAATATGAAGGTGAAAACGCATAAGAAAAAATATAAATATATCAAGCTTTATTTTGTTTCGAAATATTCTATAAGGTAAAAGAGAATAAGAGTGAGTTAGAGAATATTAGACCGAAAAGTATAGTTGATTGTTAGATAAGTACTTCTTATAATTAAAGTATAGTTGTTTAAGCAATAAAAATTGATGTAACAGTCTCCTTATTAATATTACTCGATTGGAAATGAAATGGTAACATTAACTTTAATATAATATTAGGATAAAGATTTATCACTTAATCAAATGTTATATTCCTAAGCATGGTTGTCAAACTTGACTCGTATGAGTTTACGAACCCACTTTGCCTTACCGAGTTAACTCGGTAGCAGACTCGGTTTTGAGGTAGATTCGGTGGACTCGGTGTGGAATCGGTAGACTCGGTGTGGATTCGCGATTCTGGTCCGAGTTGGCGAGTCCAGCTGGGTTATTTTTTAAAAAATAAAACTGTGTCGTTTTGAATGGGGACCTGAATGAAATAAAAAAACTTAGGCTTTTGCGTTTCGTTTTGTGTTTCCGTTATGTTTTGTGGAGTGTGGCAGCGATAGATTGAGCGGTGGTCGCGGGTTGCAGTGGATCTAGTGGTGGTCGCGTCGCGTCGCAGGTTGCTATAGGTGGTGGTTGCGTCGCGGGTTGCTGTAGGTGGTGGTCGCGTCGCGAGTTGCTGCAGGTGGTGGCGTCGCGGGTTGCTGCAGGTGGTGGCGTCGCGGTGGTGCGTTGCGGTGGTCGCGTCGGAGTGTTCGTCGGACTCGTGGGTTGTTGCTGCTCATCATA
>Ga0123342_1001262_pt1 | contig 42498 bp, 20 predicted proteins | sample Turbeawhitnodule_FD_89960 | JGI IMG/M metagenome (GOLD analysis project Ga0123342, IMG submission 89960) | Root nodule microbial communities of legume samples collected from Mexico - Turtle bean Mexico white nodule | ecosystem: Host-associated > Plants > Roots > Nodule | place: Mexico: Nepantla...
ATAGTTTCTAAATTGGTATCTAATTAGCAACCAAGTTTTAACTACCAATTATTTAGTTTCTAAATTTGGTCTCTAAAATCTTGGTTGCTAATTAGATACCAATTTAGAAACTATTTAACAATAGTATAAACTAATTTATAAACAAAAAAATTGTTTAGTTTCTAAAATGGTCTCTAATTTAGTTACTATTGCAACTAATTATTTTGGTCTCTAAAAATTGATTTCTGTTTCATGATTTTTTTGTAGTGAATGAGACACCTTCTATTTGAACTTCGTTGAAAATATGATTTTATGTACAACTATTCCTTATTTGGTAAAGTATTTATAATCATTCTCGATACAAATGAAATGAAAATATTTGATAATGAATGGATAAGTTTTATGACATATTAAACTAAAATTAATATTTATAAATCTAATGATAAGTATAAAAACCTAAATAAAAGGTTAGGAATTTTTTTTACTATTTTGTCTAACTGTTTTTTTGGAAAAACTTATTCAACATCCTCATACCAAATTAAGAGCTAAATGAAAATATTTTAAGAAAGAATGGGAGTGAAACTAAAATCTCAATATTTTTTCACAAACCACCAATTTAATTGCTTCTATGTATGTTGTTTCAAAGGGTTTTCCATTTAGAAGGTTGTAAACACACATTTATTCTCTTTAAACATGATTTCGATTCAAATATTGTAAAATGAAAGAAGGTGATACAAAAAAATTATCAGATAATCTCGTTTGTTAAAATTGGTTATAGGCAAAGTTAATAAATATTATGAAACAATTATATGGTATAAAAATGTATAATTAAGATTAAAAATATATGGAAGTCACATAAATCATATATTTTAATTTTAAGTAATCACAATAAATTATCAAACTTAAAAAATAAGAATATATAAAATATTTCTAATATTTATTAGTGAAAACACTTGTGCTATGACACTTGTATTTTTTTAATTTTTTATAATAATAAAATATAATTACATTTTTTAATATAACTATTATTAAATGAAAAATAATGAATCAAATATAAAAGGTAAAATTATAATAAAATACGTATAAAAATAATTTTTGTCTTTTTCTTATTTTTTTTATAAAAGATTATTTGATAAACTTGAGGAAAATGTATGTCCTTTTCTTATTTGTTTTACTTTTAATTTTTTATATAATTCTAAATAAAATAAGAGTTTATTTTTTATAATTACTTGTAAAAAATTATTATTATTTATAATTTATTTTAATAAGTAAAAATAGTTATCATAATTTTAAAGATAAAATCATAAGAAAATGTACACATAAGAAAATACTTATGGAAGTTTATTTTTTGTTAATGGTTATAGATTAAAGAATATGAAGGGTTTTATCTAAAACAATTGTCACTGAGGACAATCTTTTGAGGCATTGTATTTTTTTGTGTGTGATCGTTATCTCTTATGTGGTGTGGAAGAAAAGACGGTAAGTCATCTTTTTTTAGTGTAGGGCCTCTTGGAGAATTTGGGGACTATCTCTCGAGTGGCTGGAGATTTCTTCAGTATTACATTATGATGCACAAATGCATTTTAAGATGTTTAAATCTATAGCTTTGAAACATGCTATTGCTAGGTGCTGGGGGGATTTGGGTAGGTATTATAGGTGAAATTTGGAATCATAGGAATATGATGGTTTTTAAGAATGAGTGTGTTGATCTAGTTGAGGTTTTTACTGTAGTACAAAGGAAGACTTGGTCTTGGATTATGGTAAAGGAAAGATTGGTGGATTTCTCTTACTCGGATTGGTGTTTGGAACCCCTTTGTTGTATGAAATATTTTAGAGATTGATGTTTGGTGATTTATGTTTAACGTTTTGTCCAGGTTTGACAGTTGTGGCGTGTTTTGTGTAGGTTTGTTTGGCTTCTATATCCTCATCACAGGGTCGATTTGATGGGTTTGGCGCTTGGATATTGGGTTTACTTTTGTTTGCTGGCAAAGATTGAGTTTAGTTGTTGGACTTTTGTGTCTTGTCTTGAGAATGTGTTCTTTTGGAGGATTGATGTAATTGTATATTGATGTGTTTTTGTATCTTGTTATGGTATGTTAATGTGATTGATGTGTTGTAATGTCTATGGGATCCCCAGATGGTTGGGGATAAGAAGCTTCTGTTGGATTATTTGTATAAAGGTTTGAACACCCCTGAAGTGTCTCATTTTATATTATTCATTTTTTGCTGATAAAAAAAATATATTAAAGGATATAGACAAAAAATAAAATAATTAATACAAATCCTACTCTCCAGAGACAATATTTTACAAAAATTGTTTAATTTATTTAATATTATTACTTCAATATATTATAATTATAAAATTATCTTTGTTTGAACTACTTCCAATAAAAATATAGATACGGTTTTTTTTATCTAGATTTTATTATATTAAAATATTTTTGTAAATTTTACTTTATTACAATAAAGTTGTAAGATACTCTTTTATAATTTTATATTTATACTTTAATATAAATATAACTTTTATAACATAAACAAAAATCTATTTTTATAATCTAAGGATTTATCTGTGATTTATATATATTATCATTTGGTTTTATCTCTGATTTATATTAATACTTTGACACGTGCCTTCACACTTATGATTAAACACCTAAAGCACGAGATTAAATATTTACGAATAGTCTAACAATAACTTCACAGACTCATTAAACTTCGCAATAATAAACTTTAATATTATATTAAAAATATACTTTTAATCTAACTCAATCTCGTAAATCTACTTATTGGAAGGTGAGATTATGTAAGATAATGTCATCTCATTTTACCTAATGTATACATGATCTCTAACCTATTCCATTAAAATGTTATATTTAGAATATGTTTAAAGTTCATACTTTCATGTTGTAATTAAAGTCTCTTTAAAACTCATATTATGGAGATGTTGATGGAGATGTTCAGCTACTTCAGAGTTTATCTTACCTTTCGAGAGAAGTCCTTTTCTATATATCTTTATACTACACTGAACTTTATTTCCCAAAAATAATGCATAGTATTTTATGTTTTAGGTAGCACCCTAATTAATGAATATTGTTTTTTTTAATATTCTTGAAGGATATGCACCTATTATCACGAATCAAATCATGAAAAAGAAAGGGATGGAGATAAAAGAGGCAATGTACAGTTAGAATATAAAAGAAATTAACACTCTTCAACTTATGTAGTTCAGCTGGACTGCAGAATACAATGCTTCAACTTAACAATGACTAAATACAAACCAGTAATCACGTGTTTTAAATTTAAAAAACGTTTACAATATATTTAAAAATTATCAAAATGTAAATAAATTTAAAAAGTATATAATGCATTAAAAATATGTTCAAATTATACAAAATATGCAACTAATTATGTAATAAAGGAAAATAGTTTTTGAAAGTAATAAATACATTGTTCATTCTTAAAAGTTAATTAAGATTTAATTGTATGAGAGAAATATTTTTATCAACAAAAAAAAATTATCAGAAAAAAAATAAAAAAATATGAACCACTTCATGAGTGATCAAATCCTTATACAAAATACAAAAAACAAGCACGTCACACCCCAACAAACTCACCCAAAGATATTACCAACAACTACACAGTCAACCAAACTTCTAACAAAAAACAACCACTCTAAAACAAGCTGTCACACCTAACACCATCTTCTAACCAAACAAAACAAGGATAAAAAAGTCACTAATACCTTAGGCCCCAACATAAAACCACTTTAAAAGCTTACCACACAGAAAAACAGAAAAAGCAACACAAAGGAACAACTCATTCGCCCAAGCACTACTCCCATCACAAAAACATAACCCCACCAACCTAATACAAAAACTAACATTCTAAATCGAGTACAAACAGACTAAGGGGTCAAGACATCAATCTGAATAAGAAAAGCAAGTTGAGGGAATTTTAGAAGTTACCTAAGACCAAACCTTCAATTGAGTAAAAGAGAACATTTCTGAATGATTCACCACTCTACCTTTGAAAATGATCTTATTTGTGATACCAAATCTCACTAACCACCGCAATCCAGGCATCATGCATTACACATATTAAATTGTAGGAAATGTGAATAAGAGTCATGAGAATCAACCGACAACAACCCTAACCACGCATAATAAAGGTTTCACACTAACCAGACAAATTTACAACCAAAAAACAAATGATTTAAAGTATCCTCTTTTACCCCCACACAAGCATCAAAAGATACTTTCAATCGCAACCCTATTTCTAACCAAATTGACCCTAGTGGCAATCTTGTTTTCTAGTACCCTTCAAGCTCTAACGTGACACAGGGCAGAGCCTTAATCCTCCAAAAAAAACATAAACATTCGTGAACGTTCCCCTTCAGTCTATCCTCTTAGAATACCGTAAGAAGATTTAACCAAAAACTCTAGAAACTCATCGTCTTTCCAAACCCAATTGTCGTCATTTTCCAAAGCGAGACTCAAACCGCGCACCACCTCAAGAAGCTGACTAACTTGAGTCGTCTCCTAATAAAAAAGACTCCTTCTCCAAACTAAATTCCACACCCAAACATTGTTAACCCAAACCTTGCATAGATCTAGCATTACGTCTTTGTTATCACTAAGGGAGAAAAACCTTGAAAATTTACTCTTCAAAACTTGGTTACTCACCCACCTATCTTCCCAGAATAGATAAAAAATTTAAGAGATGTTCCAACTCAGATATAAGAAAAATAAAATTTAAACTTGAAACTTCTTGTTTTACTTTTAAAATTGCTAAAGAACAAAGAAAACAAATCAATATAGTCTAAATTTTTACTTATGCAAACCATCATTACACTTTACCTATAGGAATAAGAATTCCCACTAAAAGAAGGAATTATATTTAATATACTACTTAGAACATCTATGATCGCTTAAATAACTTGTTTGTATTAATTTTGTGATTCATATGTAATCTAGTACATATGTTTAAATACTTATAAAAATTGACTTTGATGTCAAGGTTGTTAAAGTGAATCGAATACAATTTCACAAGTGTTCCTTAAAAAAATACAATTTTGAAAAGTATTATAATTAACTTTATATTAATACCTATTCAAAAAATGCATATTTGTGGTTGGTATAGTATAGTATTGGGTTCGAATGTAACTCACTTATGGTTATTAAAGTTTTTGGTGATAATATATTCTTCCTTGGAATTGCATGTTAGATGATGAAAGTGTGTAGAACTAAGTTCTTTTATACTCTTAATGTTGTTCACATATTTTTGGAGAAGGTAGTTTGTGGATAAATTTGCTAATTTTTGTTTATCAAATAGATAGGCTTTTATTTGGTGCCATAGTTTCCTTAGTTTTATTAGTTACGGTTCTTTAAGAAATAAATGTAGTTGGAATTTGTTTTGTATAATTTGATTTTGAATTTTGTTTTAATTTTTTTATGATTTTATAGTTTTTCTTTTATATTTTTTTTTATCTGCTAGTTATATCACTAAAAAAAATCATTAAATAAAAACTAATTTTAAAGACAAAAAAGTATTAGTTACTATATTGAATAAATTAGATAATATTTTAAAAACTTTAAAAATTATTGATATATAAAATAATTTGTATTATTATTAAAATCTTGATAGCTAATTAGATACCAATAATATTTTAATTTCTAAAATAGTAACTAACTTAATCAAATAAATATATATATATATAATGATTAATTATTTTTTTTTCTAAAATTAATTTTTATTTAATGATTTTGTTATACTGCATATAATTAATTATTTTTTAGATGCAATATTATTAATGTGTATTATTTTAACAACGGTGCTTAGCACGTCAAGAGTCTTAATTAAAAAATAATTGTAAACAATTTTATTAAAAAATAGTTTGAGTTATTTTACATACTATTAACTAACATTGATTATTTTCTTTATAATATTTTTTTTTTCAACAATGAATAAAATAAATTAAAAATAATACTTCAGAAATATATCAATCCGTATCCAAAACCTATAAAACTACTACTACTTGTGTTTCCAATAGAAATACTACCAGATTTATTTAATTTAGGATGTGACCTCTACAAAATTTGTTAATGAATTTACTAGAATAATGTCATTCTCACTCAAATATGCTACAATAAGAGGACATCACTCACTCATGATATTGATATTGATGTGACTTTTGGAGAAATGCAGAAAATTGTTGTTTAATTGAGGTAAAAAAACGAAAAAAAAAAGTAAACTAAAATAAAAAATACAATGATCATTTACCAACGATGACGATTTTGAACAAAATCATCATAAAAATTACATTGTTATTAACACTTTTTTTAACTTATATATTACTTTATAACAATAGTTTTACACAACACTATATAAGTCTTAGGACCAGAACACAAGACATGGTTAACATATTCTGGTCCTCTAAACAGAAAGGGCATAACAATTATGAATTTGTACTTAAAGCCTTATTTTTTTAAGTTATCTTTGGTAGGTAACCTATTTTTAATAATCTTCAAGAAAAACACTAAATATTAAGAGGTATTTTGCAACTCCATATTCTTTTAAGAATTGAATTAGGATGTTGCTCCCCAATTTTCTGCTTCTTTATTTGGTTATAAACTTAGTTAACTATGTAGATTCCTTCCTATTCATCTTCCCAACACCCCTTATCCTTCTTATTTAGAATTACCTTTTCTTAGTACATATAGGATAACAATTCATAAAAGAAGAATTATTTTCCCACTCAAATAACTCTCATCTATTCAAATTTTCACTTCCATATATTCCTTATCTTGTTAATCTCACCATCTTTTTTGTTCTCACACTTGATATAGTCTACCAAACTTGGTTGCCAACATATTTTGTCTCTTTTGAGTTCAAAATTTTCTCCTTAATGATTCTCCCAACCTTATGATAATCTTATCATCAAATCATTTTAGCTCATATATATTTTCGCAAGTCTCTCCACCAAATAGAATAGATTTTTTTTTTCAACTTCATCCAATAAATTTATCCAATCTCCAAAAATTGAAGAGTAGAAACTATTTTGTTGAGTTTAGATCTATCTCTATTTTCATTAAGTGCTTTATTAAACACATAAAAATCTTTCACTCATAACCCACCATACTCCTTTAGACGGACACTTTATTTCTTGCATTCCATTTCATAGGAACTTGCTTTGTATTTGAATAATTGTCTAATTATTAATTTTGATATCTTGAAGAGGATGATATAAAATATTAGCAGGAGTGCCCATACGGACTTAAAGGAGACATAATATATACTTGCAAAAAGTTAACAATTTACGTTTTCAAGTTGATAAGTTCTTAGATTTTTTTTTTTTCATACAATAAGTTTCCATATTCTTGCGCTCCTTGCATTAGTACACATTAATTCTTGTGTCCCTCCCAACGACTTCAAAATTACTTTAAAAAATAATAATTTTAACCCTTAAACTAATTCATGAGTTCTGATAGTTATTACATTTTATCGTGTTAGACTTCTTAAAATAAGTGTATCATTCGTATACTATAAAATATTTACTTCAACTTTATTCTTCCCTACTTTCTAGGTTATATATATAAAATTTCTTAGTATTGTGTGTTTGTTTAGGCTAAAAAATATTTATTTTAATTAAAAGAATAATTTATCTTTTACTGGATTTTTTAAAAATTAGAAACCAAGTTACTTAAAAGAAGTCGAAAAAAGTTTTTTTTTTCTGTTTTTTAAATAAACTTATCCTAAATATGTTAAAAATCATAATAAATTTCATTAAAAAAGGCTTAAATTTGTTTAGGCAAACCTGCCTAGGATTAGGATAATTCAATATTTTTTTAATGAAACAAATACATAAACTTAACCAAATTTAGTTATTGAGAATTAAATAGTGTTGAAAATGTAATAATTTAGGACAATTATTTTAGAGGGATATTTAAAGCCTATATTAATACTTTATTTGATCCGAAGAGAAATTGGCCTGAGTCGGAGAGTTAATTGATTGGGCATTTCACATGCATATATTTGAAAGCTGTCTACGTCAAGAATTCCATCCACTCTTCGGCCCCTACACACCCATCATCAAGGCTTCTAACCACCACTCCCACCCCCACAACCAATCACATTACATTCTAACATACAACAAATTGCTACCCACCTACACCTTCAACTTCATCTCCTTCTCTCTCTCTCTCTTTTCTTGTTAAGATTCAACTTTAAGACTGCACCAATTATGTCATCCCAAAATTTTCATGCAAAATTATTATTATATTTTAGACAATACTGAAATATGTCACACTTAACTGTTATCTAAATATAGAAAAAAAAGTGTAGTTTAAAGATTATCAAATATCATATTGATATTGACTAAAGAGGTATTTATTATAGTGAATTGAGTGATGTACTTTATCCTTGTCTTTTGGATAGTTCATTGCTCTTTTCCAATAGATGTAAATATAATGTTAGTGTAGCTAGGCTATGAGCAACTTAAAATGTATTTAGTTGAGACCGAACAAAGCTGAAACTTTTGAGTTTAAGACATATTACGAAGTGAACTTTAAACTTAACTCAACCTCATAAAATCGACTCATGGGATGAGATTTTGTACTCACTTGTATACAATGAAATACTCTAATCTATAGTCGATGTGAGAACTCCAACACCCTCTTCACGCCGAACATGATCACCCATAATATGTTGTCCCACACATGAGCTGTCACTTTCGCGCGCGTGAGGGTTGTGTGTTGGATATCCCATCGACTAGTGATGAAAATATTTTATTGTATATAAGTAGGTGCAAATTGAGTAGTTATGGAGTTGAATTAGGCTTAAAGTTCACTTTGTAACACAACACTTATTCTCTTTTTATTATGTATATTGATTGTACTCAAATACTTCATTTTATTAAATCCATTCATTTTTTTATAAAAACAAATTAGTGAATTGAGAAATTACACCTCAATTTGGTTTACTTACCTAACCTTTTTTTTCTTTTTCCTTGGTATAATTATTGGCTGAGAGAGATGCAAAGAGAGTTCAAGGTTTGTAATCCACATCATAAGTACCAAAATCGATCATATATAGTTTGTAATATTGTTTGCTATAATTTATTATAATGGATTAATTTGAGTGTGCGTGTGTGTCTTTGGAAATTTTGTTGATATGTCAAAAACCAAATCCTTTCCTTAATTCGGGAAAGAAAACTTAGATTTCGATTCTAAGGGTAGCTTTTAAATTTTGTAAGCAACAATAACAAAACAAATTAGAAAGAGCACATGTGGTGTAATAACTTGTGTATATATATTGGTCATTGATGTATATAACATGTACAATGCAAAACACTTTATTCATATATATACCAGTCTTGCAGAATATAATCATTACCTCTCCCTTTCTGAGACAAACCAAATTCTCGGAAAAAGTTTTAGGGCATGTGTGATTTCCTTAGTTTAATATTTAATTAAAATTATTTTGTATAGTAATTTCACATTGCTTGGCTATGAAATTCTTATTCAATGTTTAAAAATTGTCTTAAATAACTAAATGGAAAAAATGCCACTGCCCATGTAAAATAGTTTTGCACTATCACCTAATGAAAAATAATTACGTATAATGAAGTTGTAGACTTTTAGATTAATTACTTAAAAAGTTATGTTAAAGATGAGTTTCTTACACAAATAATGCATGACCATTTAACTTTTATAAAAACTGACGGAGTAGGGAGATATTTTTTCTTCTTCTTAATATTCTTCTTCTGATTTTATTTTATTCAAGTTTTGTTTTCAATTTCAGACTCTATTTTGTACTTTACCACCACAATAGTTTATATAAGCAATCTTTACATTATGAAAACTAAAAATAGTTTTTAAAAAGAAAAAAAATGATGGAAACAATTTTCGTCTTATTTGTTGAATTGTTTTGAAAATCATTAAATTACGAGTCTCCATGTTATTTTAATGAATTTCTTTCATATTTTTGTTATTTGTAATAAATTATAAGTAACAATAGTGTGTTGTTTATAGAAGATTTATTATCCTAATCTTTTAAAAGAAATCAAATACGAATGTGGAATTTAAGTCTAACTCAACCCCATAAAACATGCTCATGAGATTCAGGTTTGCACCCACTTATATACAATGAATTGTCCTCATCTCTATGTCCTCATTTCTCTGTCCTCAATGTGGGATCTCTAACACCAATAATCATGCTTACCAAATAAATAAAATAGCCCATTTAAAAATTATTTTATTTCTGGACAAATCCAAATATATGTATATACAATCTTCCTATATTTCTTATCTTGTATCAATAGGCTTTGTTAATAGAAATTAGAAAAATGTGAATAGTGTAGAACAAATAAAAAGCCTAAAACAATTTTACATTGCTAGGACATTTTTCTTTTCTATAATAATTTGACATTGTTTAACGATCAATTTCTAGTCAACGTTTAAAACATAAAAAAAATATCTAAAATAAGTGTTTAAAAAAGGAAAAAAATAAAATAAAGACACAAAACTAGTTTTACACTATCATCGAATGAAAAACAATTATGCATAACATTTTTTTTAGTTTTTCATTAATTACTTTAAAAGTTATGTTAATGATAGTATTCTTAAAAAAATAATGCATGACCATTTAATTTTTATAAAAATTAAAAGAGTTTATATATATATATATATATATTGATTTCATTTTATTGAAGTTATAATTAAGTATATTATTAATCAATTTATAAATATTAGTTCATTGATAAGATGTTAGGGGAAAAAAATTTCAAATTACTCATACACACAATATTATGCCGTCCTACCATTATCCAATGGGGTTTACTAAAAGTATGAGCAAATCTCGAAGAAACACAATATTATTGCAATTCAACCTCCATCATCATCTTCTTGCTATGAACAATGGAAGCATGCTCATGTTAAACCCATGTACTTCTAAGGACACATTAACCATTTATACGATTGTAATTAATTTGTTTTAATTGATTTCTTATTACTTATACATTACTTTACTTTACAACATCTCCAAATGTCTAACATTAACCATTTATATGATTGTAATTAATTTGTTTTAATTGATTTCTTATTACTTATATATTATTTTAATTTACAACAATTCCAAATATCTAACATCACACCAGACAGGGTCATGAAGTTAATAATAGAATGAGAGATAAAAGAGAGTCTATGTGTAACAACAAATTAATAGACATAGAGCTAACTAATGTCAAAGTAGGTGTCACGTCTATTCATTTCTTTTGACTTAGTAAATGCATAATTTTTTGTATAGTTTTTATCGATATTTATGTCTTTTTATAGTTTTATTAATTTGCTATGTCTTTTGGAATTGTAAAATTTTGGATCATGTATGTCCATATGTAGTGAGATTTGTTTTCTGATGGGTTACATTCAATAATTTTTTGTATAAGAGTTAGAGTATATATTAAATACTCTCATTGATTTATTTCTTATTTACTGATTAAAAAAACAACAACTTTAGTATTTTTCACTAAACTTCATTCACAATATCACCCTTAATTTAAGTTTGTTGTCCATTATTGCAACTAGTTGGTGTACTTTAATCCCATTCCCCTCGATGATTCAAGTACTTATTGGCACACTAACCTTCTTTTAAGAGATGCACAATGTTTAATTTTTTACCTAACAAATTCAAGAGTAATAATACCACAAAAAATAAAAATTCTAATAGATTTGTGCCTTTTACTCTTTTTTTCATTAAAATTATTGCGAATAACTTTGGGTATGACAACTTGACTATTTCAATTGAAGGTGTAGTCATATTGAATAATGACAAATCATGTGACAAATTTTTAAGAAACTCAATCTCAGTAGTAATAATATTTAAAGCAATAATTCATGCTTTCAGGGTAAGCATGGAGTAATAGTTTGTTTGGAAGATTTTCATGGTACTCCTCCTCTAGGAAATGTAAATACATAAGGAATAATAAACCTTGTTTCATCAAATTAGAAAATCCAATTTGTACCACTTAACCCCTCGTCAATAGTAAAATGTGTATAATGAATCAGTACAAGAAAAACCATAAATAATGATCGAAAAATCATTCACTAAATTACCAAAATTGATCCCTAATTAAAACAATGATCAATTTAGTGACCAACCAAAGTCTACCAATGATTTCTTCGTCATTGATGCATAATGACTGAATCTGTGACTGAAATCTGCAATCGAATATGTGATTGAATCTATAATTGAAATAGTGACTACCGATAGTGACCGATTTTAAAAATCTTGATTTTGTCACTAAATCAGTCACTAATTCTTTATTATTTTCAATTTTGAATTTAGTTTTTCAAATAAATATAAATCGGATAGATATTTTGTACAATTTCATCATATTAATGATACTTTTACGTAAACATATTTTTAAGTGATACAAACATATTGTTTTAAAAGTGCCACGGTGAAGATTTGGATGGTGATGGAAACTATGTTGTAGTGTGTTTGTTTGGTTTTTAATTACAGGATGGGTATAGGTTTCTTGTGTTCAAGATGATGCAGACTTTTCTTTTTGATTTCGGGATTGTAATGTTGCAGTTTAAGTCATAGAATGGTTGTTCTGTTCTAATCCATAAGGGAAGTAACCTTGTGGTTATGTATATGGGTTGGGATACCCCTGAAGTATCCTGTTAATTTAATTTATTAATTGCTGAAAAAAAAAAGTGATACAAACATCCAAAATGTTGATAATGTTATTATATAACTAAGATTAAGGAATACAAACATCCAAAAAAGTTGATAGTGTTGTTACATAACTAAGATTCAATGAAAATAATAAAATAATATCAAAAACATAAATCTAAGTAAGGTCAGGAGAATAAAATTCAATTCATATTTTAGGACATTGAAACTCAATTTCTCCATCAAAAGTAATCTTCACGAAATTTGAGTAGAATCTTCACAATCTCCAACACTTTTCAATATGTTTGCACCTCAAATTTCAAAGTTCCTTCTTGCCCACCTGAGGTTAGGTTGGGAAATAATATGTTTTCTCTATAATAAAGTAAAATAAGTCAAGTTAAAATTAAGAATTTATTTATAATTAGTTCAATGTTAAAAATTAATATAAATACATACTATGAACTCTGTGAACCACATGTCTTTAGTGATTTCATACACCTTTTTCCATGAGGGCCATGCTTGAGAGAGTTCTGAAGATGTCACCAATGACATTTGCTGCAAAGTATGAAGGCAAGAATCTACAAAAAAATTACAGTTATAAACACATGTTACATATAAAATTTGAATAAAACTAACATATAAGTGATTTACCTATATCCATCAATTGTGAAAATAGGTTTTTCACTAGTGCTTTAGAAATATGATACATAATGTAATATGTAATGATAATGTTTATTCCACCAGTGACAAATCATCCCCTCGCAAAATAATTGAGCACAAATCTTTGAACATTTTTTTCAACTCAACTATAGGTTTCCAAAACTGATTTGGTAGTGCACTAAAAGAAATGTATGTTCACACATCTACGCAAATTTGAGACACAACCATCAGGCATTCTCAACAGTAATCCATTTAAACCAACAATTCTTTGTTCCTTAGATAAAACAAATTTTGATTTAGGCTTCACAACTTTTCATTAGGTAGATGTTGTAATTCTAATTCCTTTCTTTGACAATATTTTTTTAAATCCATTATTGTCTTAATATCATCTTTGGTCTTATCTTTGATGTCCATCACTATATTGAAGACATTGTCAAACACATTTTTTTTTTTAATATGTATCACAACAAGATTATGCCTCAATAGTTAGAATTCCAATATGGCAACTCCGAAAAAATGTTTAGCTTTATCCAATTATGAGATACACCCCAACCATGACAGGAAAATTGTACTTCCTCTATTACTTTGGGGAAATAAGCAACTTGTTCCCACGCATCATCTGCAGACAATATCAATGGAGGTTAAAAATATTCAATTCAATTATTTAAAAATGCATTCTTATTTCTTCTATAAGCATGATCCTTAGGCAAAAATTGATGATGACAATCAAACCAAGAAAACTTACAACCATTGTCCAACCAAAAACTCTTTGAATTATTCATGCAATATGGACATGTCAAACTTTCTAATGTACTCCAACCAGACAACATGTCATATGTAGGAAAATTATTGATAGTCCACTTTAATGCAACTTGCATGATAAAATGTCATATGTTAACACACCTTCATTTCATAATAGTTTTAACTCATCTATCAATGGTTGCAAATAAAAATCTATTTTTTCCTTTGGATTTTTTGGCCCAGGAATAATCAAAGTTAAAAAACATGTATGGAGTAGTCATCCACAATTTTGATAGTAAATATAAGGAGTTACAATCAGTGGCCAACAAGAATATGGTGTGAAACCATCAACACACAATCCTAATCTTATATTTTTTGGTTCAACTACAAAATTAAAAAATGTTTCATCAAAGTATTTCCATGATTCTCCATCTGATGGATGACACAAAAGTCTTTCCTTCCTTTTATTTTCAAAATGTCAACTCATATGTGGAGCTAAACTCATTAAGGCATATAATTTCTTAAGCCTAGGAATGAGGGGGGTAAATAAAGAACTATCTTTACAAGAACATCTTTATGTTTCCATGTACCCCTATCCAACCTCTTTGTCTTGTAACGAGGTTTGTGAAAAAATTTACACTCTATTAATTGTTTATGTTCATCTGAGTAGAACAACATACACCCATCAACACAACAATCAATTTTTTTTGTAGACAAACCATGTTTTGAAACTAGTTTCAAGGTTCTATAGTAATCTTCAAGTATAAAGTTTTTTCCAGGATGTATTCCTTTCTAAAGAGCCAACGTTTGATTAACAGATTATTGGGACATGTTTTCCTTTGATTTAATTGTCATTAATATAACAACAACAAGTAATTTAGTGTGATTAGTACATCTTGGCCATAATGGTTTTTGTGAAGCATGTAATAAATCATAAAAAAAATTCATCAATATTTGGAAACTCTTCATTTTGTTCATCATAATTAACACCAACTTCTTAATGAATCATGTGGTCAAAGTCTTGATTATAATTGTCATGTGCATGTCTAGATGAATTTGGAAAAGTATTATACACATCACACAAATTTGGATCAATTTCTCCGTGACATGTCCAATACCAATAACTAGACATAAATTCCCTTCGATCAGGGGTGACAATGCAGACTAGCCCTCCCCATGTATGGAGTGTGGGCTCATTTCACTGGCCCGCCCCATATAAGAGATAGCTTGCGGGCCATGCCACATAAGGAAAATAGTTTTTAAAAATTAAAACTTCATTAATTATAAAAAAAAAACCTATTTCTGTTAGTTAAAAAATTAAAATTTTATTGTTTTAATTCATTCAATTAAGATAAAAAAAAAATATGAATTCAAGTATGAGGATTGTTAGAAGGTGTGATTAAAAATAATTAAAGTTTTGATTTGCATCTATTTTCTATTTTCCCTATATATGTATGTAAATGTATCAAAGAATCGTATCAAAGTTTTGCTACAAAATATTTTAATGAAGATGCTTAATATTTTAACGAGTATCTTATTGAAATCACTTATATTATTTTTTTATTAACAAATTTTAAATATAAGACTTTACTTAAAACTAAATTCACTGTCACTCTTAATATTAACTTCTTTAGATGATTAAAATACAATATTCCTTTTTTTAGTACATTAAGTTCAATGTTTTAAAATAAAATAAAATAAAGGTCACACTACAATAATGGATGAGTGGGGTGTTTTTTTTTACAAAAAAAATAAAGTAATTATTTTTTTATTTATGCAGGCCAGCGGGCCAACCCGCCCTGTCTTGTTGTTAGTCCGCGCGGACTGCGGGTTATGCGGGATGAGCCTAAGTGGGTCATCGGGCTAGATTAGTGAGTCCATCCCACACTTTTTGGTAGCGGGCTGCGGGCCGACCTGCATGGCTTGACTCGCATTTCCATCATTACCTTCGATAAAGATGAACTTTAAAGTCTTCAAAATTTAAGAAGTTAAGATTTTTTTCATTGACTACATGTACATCTAATTTTTCCATTTGATAAGTTTAATCTTTCAAGATCGAAAGACATAAATTCAGTCATATCATTTAAAAAATACTTTAGTGTAGCTCTTTCGACCAGATAAGAGCCTATTATACATTCAACTACAGTTTATATGAACATTCATACTCTGTCATAAAATCAACCAATACCAAATTTTAATAACTAATACATCATACAATTATATACAATAAGATAATAATAAACGTAGTCATCATAAAATATGCAATTAAACACGTAATTGTCAATTTGAGATGTTCATATTAAAAATTGCATTTCCTGATTTGGAAAATAATATGATTGAAATATTTGATCTTACTTGTGATTGATATGCTGGTAGATAGGAGCTGATCAAAGTGGTTAAAAAATAACCAAAACAAAACAATTATATTACATTAAGTATAACATATTTTTAAAATAAATAAATTTGTAAGATATAATGGTTTGATAAATCTAGAATTCATATAAGAAAATAACACACAGTTTTTTGAAATTTTATGACTGGTGTAGGTCTGTGAACTAAAAGCCAAAAATACCTAAATTTGTATCTAATTTATTCACTGGAATATGCTGTATTACATGTTCTCAAAATCAACAAAATCTAGATATCATTGCTGGCTCATAACACAATGTTACATTTCCCTTTACTAAAGGTTTAAGTAAATGTTATTTTACTATTATAGGTGTCTTAACTGATTAAAGAGAAATGAGAGATCTCTCAGTTGAATTATTAAATTTAAGAGCACAAAATTTTGGATCTCTCAATGTTATTTTAAAGATGTAGTTTTCATTGGTTTTATTATAAGAAAATTATTAAATAAAAATAAATTGTAAAGATAAAAAAATAGTTAGTTATTATATTAACTAAATTATATATTATTTTAAAGACTAAAATAATTATAAGTATATAAATTAGTTTCTATTATTGATAAAAAGTTTCTAAATTTGTATCTAATTAGCTATTAATGTTTTAGTCACTAATTATTTAAATTTTAATAATTAGCTAAAACTTTGGGAGCTAATTAGATATCAATTTAGAAACTATTTTAGATACTAATAATATTTTTACTCTCTAAATTAATATATAATTTTGTCAGTATAGTAATTAATTATTTTTTGTCTATAAAATTAGTTTATATGTAATGATTTTCTAGTAGTGTAAGACCCTCTAAGTTGAAGCATACAAATTGTATGTATCATGCTTGGAACAGATAAATCTAATTTGAGGTGCTCTTAAGGATTTTGTTAGTACATCTTAAATTTGATGATTTGAATTGACAAACGGAGTACATATTTCTTTAGATAACAACTTTTGTTGAACAAAGTGAGAGTCAAATTGTATGTGTTTAGTCTTTTCATGAAACGAAATGCTGGATTGAAAGCAATTGGAAAATAGCTTGGTTGTCACAAAACATTTTCATTTGTTGAACTTCACAAAAATGTAATTTTTGGAGGAATTGTTTTAACCATACAAGCTCACAAGTGCGAGATGTCATGTCCTATACTCAGCTCCAGGAATTATTCCTCCAATGAAAACATAATATCATGTAGTATAGTGTCTATTTATAGGAGAACATGTACAATCAGCATCACAATATAGATTTAAGTATTTTCTTTATCTTCATAAAGTAGACCTTATCTAGAAGCTTCGATTTCTTTATCTTCATAAAGTAGACCTTATTTAGAAGTTTCGAGGTACCTTATACTACGAATGAAAGCATTTTAATGATCAATAGAAGGATTCGACATTAATTGACTTACAACACCAACCACAAAAGATAAATCTAGTCTAATAACTTTAAGATAGATAAGTTTTTCAATCAATCATCTATATCTTCCAAAATTAAAGAAAACTTATTTATATTCTTCCATTAATTTATGATTTAGATCCATATCCACTAGTTTACAATCAATCATACATATTTATTTTAAAATGTCTAAAACATATTATTATTAATATTATTGTTAATCGTATTAATATTATTATTGCTATTATTGTTAATATTATTTATATTATTAATTATTATTATTATTGTTATTAATAATAATATTATTAATATGCTTATTAATATTATTATTGACAGTATTAATATTTTTAATTATTAATATTATTGTCTCTATTAATAATAATAATAATATTATCAAAAACATTTGTTAGTGTTATAGTTAAAAGTTCTATGATATTTATAGAACTTGAATCGATTTCCTCGTGTAATAAAATATAATAATAATATTAAAATTAATAATAATAATAATAGTAATAGAATTAATAATAAAAATATATTAATATTTGTAGATAATATTCGTAAAGAATATTTACGGATTTATCTGTATGTACATACGGAATCTTTAAATAATCCCTCTTATACCAACTTGAGATTTGAGATGAATAAAAAAGAATAGAAAATAAATTCGAGATCTTGATTTCTCTATCTTGGTTCTGATATTATAATGATATTGAAAGTTCCTATATAATGAATAAGAAGAAATAAAATAGAATAAGAAAAGGTGACACCTAAAAACTAATTACAACACAAAGCATATAGCAGCTCTTGAATAAAGTGTATTTAAGTTAGCCTATTCCACTAATGGATGGCTAAACTGTAAGACCAATTGTACCTACTTAAAACATGGAAACTTGGCAGCTTGTTATTGCCTTTAAGAACTCTAAAGCTTGGTCTTTAAGTGGTCTTTAAAGTGGGACTACAAACACTAGCTTGGTGGCTGATAATTTCTTCAAATCTTCTTCCGTAATTTGGTGTTCCATCTCCTTAAGATGGTTTGTATTTTGAAGCAATAAACTGTGATTATTTTAAAGGGTTGAGACTGTGAAAACTATTACCTTCATTTTTATGGGTCGGTCATTTTTTATTATTTTTTATTTTAATTGAACGACTTCTTTCACAAGTCTATTCTCTTTCGCAAACTTCTGGTCTAGATAGTACCTGTGAAAGACACTAACGTTTAGGTGAGATCTTGGTATTCGGTACTCGATGTAACTAATGCGTGATGATGATATATTTTTTTCTTGAAACTTATAATTATTTATATAATTATTATGGGTCCATTGTTGTTGGTCGGATTAACATTTAGACTATAATTAGGAACATATTACATAATGTTTAAACACTGCTTTAGACTTCTTAATCCTCTCTTAAGCTTAACGAATTTAGTCACGTTGATCTACACTAATCGGATGCTGAGATCTCTATCCTTCATCCAGTATCGACCGCTACACTACTCTCACTTTGTTATTGGATAAAACTTAGACACAATTTCAATTAAAAAAATTAAATAAAAATCAATTTAAAAAAAATAATAATTAATTATTATATTAATTAAATTATATATTATTTTAAAAACTAAAAATTGATATTTAAATTAATTTTATTATTAAATAATTTCTAAATTGATATCTAATTTCTTACCAAAGTTTTAACTATCAATTTTATAATATAAATATTTAGTAGTTAGAAAGTGGTAGCTAATTAGATACAAATTTATAAACTATTTAACAATAATATAAACCAATTTAGATATTAATAATTTTTTGAACTTCTTATTTTTTTTTAATGTAATGATATTTTGAACCAAATTTAAATTTTATTTTTTATAATAAGTGATAATGTTTAATAAAAAAATTATGCACAATTTATTGAGATAAACTTTAAATTCTAGTTAGAGAACATTGTCATCAATACATATATACGTTTTATTTTTTGTTAGGTTGTGTCGAAACCTAGATGTTTTTATGAGTTGCAATTATTGCCATGCCAATGCATCACTAGTTGTTAAATTATAAAAATAAGAATAGATGGGTAGGGTTGAATAAATTATAAATAAAATTAGATTGAGTCTAGTAAGACAGATGGACCCCTTTAGTCTAACTCCACAGACCGATTAAGTTCGATTTAAATCAAACCGATGAACACAAAATATTAAGTTTTTATGACAAACAAGTTATTATTTAACATTGAAGTGATGTAATGGTGACTTGGTTTCATCTTCTTTTTCCTTTGCAATAATGCCAAAATTTTAACTTGTGGAATCCAAGACTTTTGCAAACGTAATAATATTAGTACTACCTCTTAACTTAAATATAAGCTAAATTGCAAAATTATAAATACATTAATTAAAAATGTCAGTTAATTTTATTTGACGTTGTTTAGTTCATGAAATAAAGAAATATTTTTTTTAAATACCCTCGTTATATCTAGGATTTAAACAAAAGGGTATTAAATTGTTTATATTTAAGAGTGATAAAGTGATTGTATTGAATTGTTTGTATTAAAGTGTTTGTTTGAGTTCGTAGTGATCCTTATCTTCCTACTTAAGTACTCATTTATACTATTTGAGAGCCATACATGTTGATTAAGAAGGTTAGTTGAGTGTATTTAATTTTCTTGATTTGGTAAAAGAAAAAAAAATTAAATTATCTTTAATAATATTTATTGAAAATTTTATTCAAATTTAAACATAAAGATATTTTTGAAATAACAACATTAAATATGATTAAAACAATAACATTATTTTAATTTACTTATATTTAAGTGTATTAAATATGATATATTGTTCTCATTTTTAAAGTATATAGACGAGTTATTTTTTATATATAAAATATTGACTAAGAGTAGTCAACAAATACTGAGTGCATCATTAATTTTATAAAATGAAAAATAATTTTGAAACAAAACTGTAACTATTCATCTAGATACTAAACCATGCAACTCTTTTATATTATTCATTTTTAACAATAGAAAATACATAAACAAATAATATTTTAATTTATATTTTTTGTTTTTTATAATTAAGACTAAAGTTGTCTGTGATCTATATGAAACTAAGATCAAACCCAAAGAAAATTCTGATCAAACTAGATTGACTCAATTTTGTTTGTGCTTTGACTTAAAAGAAAACTCTTTTACATTATTTCTTCCATCATAGGTTTTGGATTAATCAAAGTAATTTATATTTTGTTAAAGTATTATTAAAGTTCTATATTGAGTAATATGAAAAGTATAAAACTAATATAAAAATAAGAAATTGATATATATATATATATATATATATATATACACACACGAGACTTAGATGCTTTTGTATCGCGGTGTAAAAATGACAAGAAAGAGTTTGTAATTTTCTAATAAAAGAAATTGAATAATAAAATACTTTTGTAAAGTATTTCTTGATATAAAATGTCAAATCATTATAAATTTTATTATATACTTTTATTTATACTCAAATATGAGTGTACTTCCGTTACATAATTTCCTATTACATTATTTCAATATTCCTTAAATATATTCCTAAAATTTAGGTACTAGTAGTATCTTATGCATTGTTGCTTACTTATGGGAAGCAGACATGAGTAAGAATTATGATAAGAAATAATGTTTTCATGGCATATTGCACGAGTAAGAACTATGACAGAAATGAATGGCTTCAAATCTTTTATTTTATTTGACTTTTCACCTCTTTACAATCCTATACGTTTATATACAGTATTTTTTTAAAATAATTTTCACGATAAATGAATTTATAATTACCTAAAATAGTAGATGCAATGTTTGAGAAAAAAAATAAGGTGGTATTGAAAACAAAATCTAAGAATTTAACTTATAAAATAGACGCATTAAGTGATAATATAAAATATTAAAAAAACATCCAAACTATAAAAAGGTGTAACTTACAGTAAAGTTAATAATTTTTGTGATGAAAATTTAACTTATTGTTATGACATAATATTATTTTTTAGTATAAGAATTGTTTATCGTTAATATAAACCAAGTTTAGCCAAACAATTTATATTTAAATATTTTTATAAAATTAGTTCCAAAATTTCTAACAACACTGTTGTGGCATTCACTATTAGACAATTGTTGACTAGTGACTGAAAAATAAGTTCACTATCATTGACCCAGATAATCATACAAAATTGGTTACAAAAAATTGGTCATCAAATAAGTCACAAAATCGATCACAAAAAATGGTCATCAAATTGGTTATAAAATTGGTCACCAAATAGGCCACAAAATTGGCATCAAATCAGACACATAATTGGTCACCAAATCGTCGCAATATCTGTCACCAAACGGGCACAAAATTGGTCCATCAATCACCAAATTGAACACAAAATCGATTACAAAATATCGGTTACAAAATCATTCACTACTATTTCTCCAAAAAATTATGTATTTCTCTTCTCTCAAAACAAATTTCACACTCAACTCTCACTTTCCCCCATACGCACCACTTATCTCTCACTTTTCCTAAACTCTCATTTCAGAAACACTAAAAACTCCTCTCTTCCTCTCCTTTCCTCTCATCACTTCCAGTCGTGCCTCCACAGTTTGCCTTTGTTTCCCGTCATCCCTCTCTCCCTCACCTCTCTTCTCTCGTTTCACATTTTGCATTTTTCTACATAAAAAAATATTACTAGTGAATAAATTGGTTCTTTTGTTTAACATTTAGCAGAACAATTTGTTCGTTTGTGGTTGTAGTGTTATTTGTTTATGGTTGTGTGTGTTCGTTCGTGGTTGTAGTGTTATTTGTTCATGGTTGTGTGTGTTCGTTCGTGGTTGTAGTGTTATTTGTTCATGGTTGTGTGTGGCTGGGTTGTGCGATTGTTCGTTGTTTAGGTGAAGAAATTAGCTTTGTGCGATATTGTTTGTTGTTGGGGTGAAGAAATTGAAGAATCAATTGGTAAACCGTGTTTGTAATCTACGTTGTTCTGAGTTAGAAGTCTTAGTGCAATAAGTTGTTTGGTTAAATACCGCAAATGAATTGAAGAAATGATTGAAGCAATGCAAAATTGTGGTGCATGTGCTTGTTATTGTTCAGTATGTGCAGTGTTGATTTATGTATTTGTTATTTATAATTGGTAACTGAATGCATTGGTGTCATCTTAACTACTCAAGAATTAATTGAATTATGTGTAGTGGTACTGTCATTGGTTTAAAAACAAATAGGAACGCAGAAAATAGTGAACGAGCTAATATTATAAAATTAATTAAAAATAGGTAGAAAAATCTTTTTGATCCAATTTGTTTTCTTAGTGTATATTTCACATGGAAATCCTCACATTGCATAGATTATTGATAGATTTTGAGTTGCCAACAATTAGTAGGAAAAAACTTAAAATCATCATAACTTTTGATAGAGTTTGGATTCAAACGTATAAAACATGAAAATTGCTTGAAATGAGGTAATGATTTGGTCCACCCAATTTTTCAAAAATTAAATAAATAATAGAAATTAATTTATATATTAATAATTATTTTAGTCTCTAAAATAATATATAATTTAGTTAATATAATAATTAACTATTTTTATTTTAAAATTTATTTTTATTTAATAATTTTCTTATACTAATGAAAACTACATCTTTAAAATAACATTGAATTCTTTAAAATAAGATTCCATAATTTAATAATTCAACTGAGAGATCTCTCATTTCTCTTTAATCAGTTAAGACACCAATAATAGTAAAATAACATTTACTTAAACCTTTAGTAAAGAAAAATGTAACATTGTGTTATGAGCCAACAATGATATCTAGATTTTGTTGATTTTGAGCACATGTAATACAGCATATTCCAGTGAATAAATTAGTAGCAAACAACTTTAATTTAAATATAGCATGCAGTACAAAATTAATAAGGCTTACCTAAAAATTAATTTAGACTATAAAATCCACTAGCATCTAATAACTTCCCTGAAAAAGTAATAATTTTTTTGCTTTGCTGATTGAGTAGAACGGGAAAGTAATTGAACAATCATGATACATTACAACTATTTTTTTCTACAATTATAAATTTAGTATTTATTATATATATATATATATTAAAAATGATCACATGAGTGTTGTATATGAGTATCAGAGTTGTGAAAATATATATTTTATATTGAAATGATAGTGTGAATCCTTCTACGGAATGGTGTTATGAATCTGACATAGGGAAAAAAAATAACATTTATTCATAGCAGTTGCTTGACCAATTTAGTCATTATTGCCGTGCTAAGATGAATATTACATTAATTTTGTGTGCCCCTCAGCCATTATATTCTTCAATTGTATAGACGACAGGTATGTTACATTTGGTAAGTGACCTAGGGTGGGGGTGGTCCAAGGATTTAAGGCAGAGAACAACCAGCATCACATGATCACATCAATAAATTTATGACACCATGTAATTGTGGCATAATGTACCATTATATATTATGGGTCAAAAAGTGGTGAAAAATAATGAATGTGTAAAACTGAATCCCCTTGTGGATTTCATAAATCTCAGTGACTGTACTATGAACATATTAGTTAAATGAAATTTAATAGGTTACCAAAAAACAGTAGTTCCTGATAAATGTTGTTAAAAGATTATAAATACATGTCGTGTTTTTGTATTATAAGCTTTTATATGGTGAAAAAATATTATATTTTTTTAAAGCAAAATTTAAGAGTGCGTGTTTGGAATAAAAAATAAGTGAATAGAATTCATAGATGTTTTTTTTTTTTTAAGCAAAAAAAGAATGAATAAATAAGAGATATTTCAAGAATACCTCAATCTTTATACAAAAGACCTACCTGAAACTCTTACATCTTTTACTCATGCTAAATATCTTCTAGAAAAATTGACAGACATCATACAAATCAATGGCTCAAGATACCAATCCGAATACGAAAAACTTACGCCACGTGCTTTAGACATTACCCATGACCAAACCTTCATTTGTGTCATAGTAAAGATTTCAATGTGGTTTATACCACCTCTGAATGTCCTCTTTTTCCTATGTAACCCCTACTCTCATACAACTGTTATCCATACACATCCCCATATTTGATTAACGCTTTCTTTGACACCGCTCAACCTAAAACTTTCAAAATGTTTTTTGGCTCCCTATAATCTGTCGATGTTAACCCCATGCATTCGTGGCATTTAGACCACACTAGCCAGACGACTCTGCATGTACAAAAAAGATGAGACGTGGTTTCCTCTCACTCCCCGCACAAACAACACCTATTGGAACTCATACATATCCCTCTTCTAACCAAATTCGCTTTAGACGCTATTTTGTCTTCCAGAACCTTCCATGTTGTGAGATGTAAAGATGGTTGTGCCTTTAACCTTCAAAAACCCCTTAACAACTCCCTCTCAGCCCCCTGAACATCTTCTTTAATAATTTTGTACGCGGATTTTACCGTGAACACTACTGACTCCTTATCTTTCCAGAACCACGAGTCCTCCTTATCCATTTTAACCATCTGTTCCCCCAAAATTTGCATCAACTGATGTTCCTAATTTTGTTTCCATTTAAGAAAGTTTCTTCTCCATTCAATATTCCAATTCCACTCTAAATTTTTTGACCTGTCCCCAGCGTGCCATATGGAAGAATAAATGGTGTAAAGTCTCAGAAAGGCGTCTTTGAGATTTGTGTTGCCCACCCATTTATCCTCCCATAGCCTTACCTCCCTCCCATTCCCAACCTCCCATGAAAAAGTATCCTCAAATTTATATTTCCACTCATCAAGAGACCAATCCTCCTTCAAATCCCTCCACCACAGAGAATCATAACTACTTTTTCTTTGGCTTCGAAGATCCCTCCAACCTCCATATTTTGAGTCAATAACTTCTTTCCACAAACCCGTCTTTTCATAGCCTAAACGCCGCATCCACTTTCCTAACAAGGCAATATTAAACCGCCGTATATCAATCATACCAAGCCCTCCCGACTCTTTTGATTGACAAACCTTTTTCCATGAAGCCCACGCAATTTTCCTGCCTTTCAAGCCCCATCCCCACAAAAAGTTCCTGTACAACCTCACTATTTCCTTCTTCACCATAACCGGTATTTTATACAAAGACAAGAAAAACAGAGGAAGAGCGAACAACACCAATTTAATCAAATAAAGTCTACTTGCCATAGAGATAAACTTACATTTCCATTTGCTTAATCTTTTTCTCACTTTTTCCACTACCTCTTCCCAAAATTTACTTCTTTTGTGACATCCACCTACCAGCAAGTTCAGATGTTTAAACGGAGTCTTCATCATCTCGCAATTCAAAATAGCTGCAAACTATTGTACCAAAAGAGGGTTGCATCCTACCCTTCCGACATTGCTCTTCTGGATATTAACCTTTAAGCATGAGGCTAATTCGAAGCAATTTAGAATAGCCTTGATAAAAAACACACTTCGTTTTTTCGCCTTACAAAAAAATAGCGTGTCATGTGCGTACTGAAGCATATTGACCTTTATGGACCTGCCTCTGATCTCCACATTTTCAAACAATTCTTTCTCAATCGCCTCCCTTATAAATCCAACTAAACCTTTTGCCACAATGAGGAAAAGAAATAGTGCTAAAGGATCTCCTTGTCTCAACCCCTTCCTTGGTTTGAACTCTTGGGTAGGGCTCCTGTTTACTAACACCGACACCGATGAGGACTCAAGACAAGCTCTTATCCAACCAATTCACTCACCACAAAAACCTAGCCTATCCAACATGTAATAAATAAACACTCAAACAACTTAGTCGTACACCTTCTCATAGTCAACCTTGAAGAACACACAACTGCTCGTTCTCCTCTTGACTTCTTCCAAAACTTCATTTGCTACTAGTACACTGTCCAATATCCCCCTACCCTCCAAGAAAGCGTACTGTCTAGCAATGACCTTATGTAACACTTTCTAAATCCTCAGAGATAGAATTTTTGCCACAATTTTTTTATAAACATCCAACTAGAGAAGTTGGTCTAAAATAATTCAGATGTTGTGGGTTATCGACTTTAGGAATCAAAGAAATAAAAGAGGAATTTGTCCCCCTTGGTCGTCTTCCGTCATCCTCAAAATCACGAACAACTCTAAAGATGTCAGCCTTAATCTCCTCCCGACGAAACTTAATGACCCAAAATTGAAGCCATCTGGACCCGGGCTTTTATCACTATCACAACTCCACACTACCCTTTTAATTTCCACTTCACATATCCTTCATGCCAACAAGACCTTTTCTTCATTTGTAATTTTGTTGAACCCAACATTATCTAACTTAACGTGTTGGCAAACTTCTCCAAAAACCTTTTCTTCATAGTATTCTTTGACCTTCTCCTTCACCACACCCTGCTCATTGTACCACTGACCCTTGTCTCGCAGCCCGCAGAAGACATTCATTACTATTCTCCATTTAATGACCGAGTGAATGTACTTTGTATTCGAATCCCCCTGCTTCAACCATCTAAGATGAGCCTTCTGTTGTAGTATGACTTCTTAACTAGGATTATTTCGTCTTTGATATGATAAAAGCCACATTCTCTCCTCCCTTCCTACCTCATCCAGCTCACTTTCATCATCCTTTGCATTGAGCTCTTGTATTCTTCTTTGAAGATCCTCCCCCTACTGGAAAACGTTGCCGAAGACTTCTCTATTCCAAATTTTTAAATTAGATTTCCACATCTTCATTTTCTCTTTTAAAGACAAAGATTCTGCTTCCTTGCACATAATAAGAAGCCCATATATTACAGACAAAATCCTTAAACCTACTGTCTTTATGCTAGACATCCAAACTCTTGAATGGTTTTGGATCCTAGTCCGTGATGGTCGTATTCAGAACCAAGGCGCAATGGTTAGATACCGACCTGTCTACAACCCGATACCTGCTATCTGGCCACTTATCCAACCATTCCTTTGACACTAATATCCAATCAATTCTACTCTTTATCAGACCATTTGGCTTATACCGTGTGTACTTCCTTCTCACAATCGGGATATCTAATAGCTTTGAACTTTCAATAAAATCATTAAACCTCCTCATCTCCCTTCGGTGGTCACCATCCACGCCCGCGTTCCTTCCTTCTCCCGCTCTCCTGATAGAGTTAAAATCCAAAACCACACACCAGACTTTTGTATTTATCACCCTTCTCCTTTCTCGAACCTCATCCCACACTACTCTTTTTTCTGACAGAGAACCATAATTGTACATATTGACAAACGTAACCTATAATGCCTCTCCTAACCTCCATTCCCCTTCAATTATGCTATAATTATTCCCATTAATTGCATTACTAAAAAGAAAGTAATTTTTCCTCCACATAGTAATCACCCCTCCAACATTATTATCATTCTCATTCGCCACCCACTCAACCTCATTTGTACCCTACATTTTGAAAATCTCTTCCTTTCCCATCTCCTTACACTTTGTCTCTTGTAAACACACCACATCCGCCCGTTCTTTCTGAATCAACTCACGCAAATACTTTTTTCTGTTGCCCCCTACTCCTCTTATATTCATATTAATTATCTCCATCATCAGATAAACTATTATCCACCCTGCTTGTGGTCACCTCCTAATAGCTGACTTATCTCCATTGCGTCTAAACGTCCTATAACAATATCATCTTCTCTTGAAAAATAGAATCCTAACTCCTTTCCAATATCCTAGATTCTAAATGCTTCGGAATGCTCATTACTCATCCAAAACAACCCATTACAGTTCTCAACCGCACTATCAGATAAGCAGTTGTTATGGATTTGAGTGGCTAACCTTACATCTCACCATTCAGACGATGAATTCAACATAGGGATGATCCTCAACAAGCTTCTCCTCCCCACATATACACTGGGCAACCCTCCCTCTCTTGTGTGTTCTTAGAAAGACAAGTTGTCTACCTTCTTCACCGCAAGATATGTTCTGTCACCATCATCTTCCTCCTCCATCGCACCTCCTTTACATGACGTTGTTGTAGCCGCTTTTGCCCTTTCCCTTGACCGCGTGGTTATCCTGCACACTTGTTCGAGTGGAGACGATGGAGACATCGCGCTGCACCTAGCGGTCTGCCTCCGTTCCAACGAATGGGCTCCTAGGTCGCCGTCCACTTAAGTCGTTGTATGAGTTGTGAGATCGTATTCTCCATATAATTCACACATGGAAAGAAAAAAAGCTTTTCCTTGCCTCTTGACTCCCTGCCTCTCCTCGCCGGAAACGCCACCGCTTAGTCGTGTGTTGTGGAAAGCCTGCTAGTGGCACCCCCTCTAACTGTTCTTTTTCCCCTTCCTTTGGACCCAAACCCATGAAAACACTAAACTCACTCCCATCGTATGTTTGGGACTTTGTTGGCCCACCTGCTATCAAAACCCTTCTTTCTCCTAGTAGCCGTTTCAAATCCTTGACCTACCCTAATCTTCTTCTGCCCTGACACATGCTTTGTATGCATCCTGTCTTCACCCTCTTTTCTCATGCAGCTACAATGTTCCCTCGAAAGATGAAACCCCCTTCATACCTATAACTCCTACCGCCGCTCGGATTGTCGTTACACATGCCTTCCTCAAGAGTCGCTGCCACCTTCTCCGAAAACCTCACCGACAATTATATATTTTGTTAAGAGTTTCCAACTTTCCATAATTCTTGTATGTTGCAGAAGATTTGCTTCCAATTCTGTTTCTGAGATATTGTAGATTTTATTTTATCTTTCTTCTCCTCAGAATTTGTTTTTTGTTTTGATTCAAGAAGCAACTTGGACTTTTGCATATTTGGCCCATTCACAGAGGTAGATGCTTCATCCAGATAGTTTACTCTAAAAACACTAAATTAACAATAATAATAGTTAAGACCCAAATAAACCCAATTATATGAATCTAAATTAAAACAATGGATTTATTTATTATAGTTCAATAATCAATTATTAAAGCTATTGAGTATGAATAAATATATGTTCATAGTCCCCTATGTCCTATATTTTGGTTTATTAACCCTCAACTTCCAAGTCCAAATCCAAATCGCATTTAATCTTCTTTCAAACACATTTGCATCTACCACCTCTTGATACCTTACAAAGCCAAACTTTTGTCTTTTGATATTTAATCTCCTTGAAATGAAGATATCCTTAATCCGTCCCCAACGTTGAAAAGTCTTCTACATATCCCTCTCATTATGGTCATGAGGAAAGTTGGAGAAGAAGAAACACACCTCCATCCTTCTCGTTAGAACCCATAGATGTTCCCATATTCATCATACATTGTGAACACCGTTATAAAAAAGGTAGTAAAAAAAGGAACAATTACATCTCAAGGTTTCATGAAATGTTTTACCCCTATTATAAATGGTGTCAGGTTTATGTAAAAATTAAATTTTAAACGAAAGTAAATATTTTCTTTTATGATAATCTAATTTTTTCCGCTTCCTTTTATGAAAAATATTTTTTTACGGTAAGAGGGAGAGTGAGATTATCTCTCTCGTGGATATGAATGTGGTGGGGCTAGAAGGCTTCTTGTGTGAACCTAAATTAATTGAACGTATGTTCGTGTTTTAATTTGATTGAACGTGTTGTGAATACTTTGGACAACCTTGTTTTCAGTTACGGATTAATAAAATAACTTATTGGTTGTCTTGGTCTTTCGGTGGGATTCTTGGTGTTGTTGAGTTTTCTTGATAAAATAAACACTAATTAGTAAATTAGAATATGTAAAATTAATCTTTTTTGACAAAAATAAAATAAGACTTGATCTTTGACAGGTTTAGAAATAACAACACTGAGATTTGAATGCTTTTCTCAAACAGTTAAGTAGGGCCTGCATCACAAAGTCGGGGCCATTTTTTTCTGAAGCTACTATCCTATGACTAACATGACCATATGGCAAAGAATTAGAATAAGATAAGTCTAGTTACGTGTAGACGGTCTAATTTCTAGACAATCTTATAAGGATAAATAATGACAAAATTATAAGATGTATAAATAATTGTAATAAAGTTTATTTTAATGTACAATCTTTTATTTAAACATGTTAGATGGTCTAACTATTAACATGTTAGGCGATCTCACAATGTTAATTATACTAAATCTGTTAAACCGTCTCACAAGTGCTAAACTTGTTAGATAGTCTTATAATGTTACACTCATTAGAATGTCTCACAGTGCTCAACATCAATCTTGTAGAGACGTGTTAGATGTTTTTGCCTTCTTGTACGCGTTAAACGGTTTATTCAATAAGATATTCTAAATTTAATTATTTCATTTTATAGAAGATTTCTAAGCTCTTTAATTATTATTAAACGTTGTCTTACTAACCATGTCTAAGAGATCCATATTCTCTATATTCTCTATAAATTGATTGAAAGCTATTATTTCCCTTTTTTTTTTGTTATCTCCCTAACTTGAACCTTTCATTTCTTCTGGTTTCCTAATTGCATTACAATCACCTACCACACACCATACCATGTTCTCCTCTTCCCTCTTACTTTTAATTAGTTCCTCTCACATGAGTTTCTTTTCATTATAGGCACAAGAATAATACACATTCACTATGGTTAATGCATGTTTTCTGTCTTCTGATAAGTATCAAATTTCAGTAATTTTCATTTTAAAATATAGACACTTATGAGCATTAATTTCTAAAATAAGTATAAAATAACCCATAATTTTTGAATTTATACCTTTTTACATATTTTGTGATTTTTATTTGAATAAGAACGATTTATTCCCAAATTTTGTGTTAATTTTAGGATTCCATGAGAGAATGGAGATGATTGGGCAAAAGGAGAATAATATAATCCAAAAAGGGAAAGCTGGAAGGCCCCAACACGCACCAAGCTCACAAAAGGCCAACTAAGCATCATAGCATCTCGTTGGAGCGAGATTGCTTTGGTAGCATTCGCTTGAGCAAGAATCCACTTAAGCCCACAAAATTTAGGTTAAATAGGGGGCTTAAGGCACAACCCTAAGTGTGCAAGATTGAGAGGGAAATACCATTGAGTGACTTGTAACGCAATTGGGAGAAGAGGTGGTGTGAGAAACATTAGAGGAGGTAGTCGTCAAGGAGAAACATCCTGGATCTTCTTTTCATGTTCTCCTTACTTGTAATAGTCATCATGAGTGACTAATTTTACCCTTTAAGTTTGGGAGTAATCTGTTCAAACTCTTATGTATTAGAGTGATATTTCAATATAATATTTTGTTCTTGATTTTTTTGTTTATAATGCTTGGTTTACCATGATCTAGAATCTTAGATTTGACTAGAAAGTACTTCTAAGGTTCTGACCCAAACGATAATGCTTAACATATTTGAATGCTAGGAATATATTTGAAATGGTAATTGCTATCAACGTCTGATCTTAAGGATAAGTTGTTTTTATAAATATGCTAGGAATCGATATGTATGAAGCATCTTAATAATTTTATATGCGAGGAATCAATATAAATAATTTTTATATTGACATCAATATCAATCAAAGGACACAATATTGTCATGCTAATCAAAATACAAAAGAGTGAGAAAGATGAAACCCAATCCCTATTTTTTCATTTGAAGCAACAAATTTGACTTGTTTTCTTATTAATCATTGTCATCATAACAGCTCTCAAGAAACTTTTATTAGTCTACTTTATATTTAGTGAAGATTTTACTTCATTATTCAACTGTTTCTTGTGGGTTCGATATCCTTCCTTAGGGACACATTATTACTTCTGACAATGCGGTGCATTTGTCGTAAAAAGTCACCATCTCCTCAATCCCCATGTAAGATTATAAAACCTTTATCATTTTTACAAGCATAAACCTTTTTGTACTCCATATGATTAAAATAATCCCTGCCTTTTTTTTTTTCTTCTACCATGTGCTTCCATTTTACATTATTATTACCCCATATTCCTTAACATTTTTCAGTACTTGTTATATCTGTTTTAGTCTCTTGGATGTAGATCATGTTTATGTCTTACTTTACAATAATCTCCTCAATATATGTCCTCTTTGTCGATCCTCTCCTACAATGTTTATATTCCTTATCTTCATTAATCCTTATGTGTACTCCTTTCCTCTCTTTCTAAGTTCCTAACCTTATCTCTTTCCTCCATCTCTTCCATTTTCTTACCAATGTGATATTCATTCCCTATATGTGTATAACTTATTTCTTTTCTTGTTCCATAGACTTAATGCTTCAGTGGAATTATTTCTCATCCATAACATTCTATTACAATTATGGATATCAATATCAATCAAGGAGTTACTGAGAGAGTGAATGACCAACCTAAAATGGCATCTTTGTTAAGGATTAACTGCTAAATGTTTGTGTGCACCATATGTCATATTATGTTTCACTCGCGAACTTAGTTCCCCAACTATCATCGTTTTTCTTCTAAGCATCGTATCAATGTTAATCTTCTTAACCTTGATCAACTTCATGAATTCTTCATCGTTCTCCTTTTGTTGTGCATCATATACACTTTTTTATTTATTTAAAGCTTGGATCTTCCTTACACACCCTTCCTTCTTTAACATTGCACCTTTCTTTTCTCTACTCCTCCTTTTGAACCCCATTTTGGGTTAGTATAATATTTTTTTTTTCTTTTATGTATGCTTTAGTTTTTTAGATTTGTTTTCAAATCTCCTCATATAGGATATAACCTTTCTAAAAGGGGTATTCCTTATAGAGGAGATATCTCCTTTGTACCATGTTATATGTATACTATTGTTGTTCTTTTGGGGTTGAAAAAAACATTCAAAGATTAAAATTTGTTATGGATGATTATAAATATTTAAATATTTTTATATAACTAAATTGTATTGATCATTATTTAAAATATATATATATATATATAGATATTAATTTTTATTATGTGATGCATGAGTTTATTAATCTTATTTAAAATTTAATATAAAATAAATAATCTCATTGATTTCAATTATTAAATTAAATATGATATAATATGTATTATTTAGCTACTATTGTTGTAGAAATAAGTTTTATATTAATTATGCATGTATTAGTGCAGAAAAGTCCTTACACAACGATTTTTTTTTAGCAATTAGATAACGGTTTTGCAACCACGGTCTATTAGCACGTAGTCTATACCTTTGGGGTATAGATAGCTTCAGATGTGTGGATGGCTTCTTGTGCAGTGAACAAAACCACACAACAGTGTTATCAACTACAAATAACACAAGTAACAGCTAGTGACCCCTACATCATCCATGAAAATAGTTAGTAAATATTTAAAACATGAAATACTAATAATTGATGACTTATAATTGAACTTACTCATTAATATAAGGGCAAAGATATATTTGTGTTCCCTCTTCAATTAGAGTGTTGATGATGTATGACTGGGTTTCAACTTTCTTTGCTCCAATTGGATTAATGAAATAGGGATCCAAGAATCCATAGACATCTTGATTCCCATCACTAATAGAAACTCCAGACAAATACTTACAAGTTATTAGTCAAAGCATAATCAATAATAATTTAACACAGAGTAAATTGAAATAGAGGTGAAAGATACTTACAATAAAAAATCGAACGATGGTTATATTGAGCTCCTAGTTTCAAGCTACAAATTCTAACACATCTGACATGAATAAAGGGATGTCAATGTTTCTTCCAAAAAAAAGTATCATCCCACGGAACCTACAGTGGGTTTATACCAATAGCCTTAGCATCTAATAATAAAGAAGTTATAGAATCGTTTATGATAACCGAAAGCTTCTTTTGCGGACTTGGTTTCCAATGAGGTTTCTACAAAACAAAGAACATTTGTATTAAATTAGATATAATACATAAATATAAATTAATATAATGAAATTAAATTCTTCCCGGAAGTTTTGGAAGTTCTGGAATAACTCGAACGAGGTGTCTGGACCAGACTATGAATGTCTGAACGGCCTCGACCACAATAGTTACCTCATCTGTTGGTAGAGGAACACGAGCATTAGAAACTTGTACTTTGTCCACCGTCACCTTCACCGCATCAGGGGGAGAGACACGTTATGTAAGGTAGTGACCTTTTCAAAGACTTTTCCAATGGCCACCACATGAGGAAAAATTTCTTCCTCTAGAAGTAACTCACATTCGTTTATTTGCCCAATGACATCCCCTTATGTTGTAGGAGTTGCACAACTCCCCTTTGTGCTCCTGAGCGTGGGAGAAATAAGTGGCTTAGCACAAAGTTGTTGCGATAGAAACTCCTGTTACAACAACTGATTCTTCTCTTCAAACTCTAGTTGCATCCGCACACTCTCCTGTAGTATCTTTTGACTTAAATCCTCCATTAATTGTTGTTATATTTTAGAAACCATTTCTTCGTTAGTCTCTGCAACAAAGGAGGAGGAGGATGAATTTCGTGGTGCAGCTCCGAAATATTGTCAAATTCCAACCCCTTTTCCAGCTGCACGCACACGATCAGGGTGCTCAAGTCGTCTAATACCTTCATGTAGGATATCTTGATGACCATGAGGTACAAAATTACCTTAGGAGCTTTGTTCGACTAAGGAATCTTGAAAGAGTCCAAAATTATATAAGATTTTAATATAATTCATGCTTTAAAATAAATGCAAAAGTAGATGGAAATAATTTATAATTTTTTCTCAGACTATCCGTGATTGCATAACTATATGCACCCAATTTTTTCATTCGATCCATCTTCCATTTTTGGTGGTGGGTAGGTGGAGATGGAGGTTCACTGACCTCTTATCATTTTCAGAAGCAGTCGCCTGTCTCGATTGCTCGTTCTCATTTACCAAAGATTCTTCGAACTTACGATGCACTACACGAGACATTAGGTGCGGATTCACATTCTTGGATGTTATGTCTTGGGTTTTCTTCCTACGAACCTCTGATAAATGTAATAATTAGTCTTATGATGAATAAATAAAATAATTAAGTGATTTCACTTACCGTCCACTCCTTATATTCACGACTTTCAACGAAAAGACGTCATGTCTCGTCATTAATATTGGAGTACTTTGAACAAGGATTTTGGCCTTTATAAGGTCCAAAACCATATTTTGTCGTCAGTTCTGACTTAAACTGACAAAATTTAATGGCGACCAAATATACAACCTTCGATCTCAGACTTTCGATCTCAGACTTTTGATCTCAGACACTCCACATTAGGGATATCAAAATGTGTATGCAAAAAAAAAAAATACCATGAAATTAAAATGGATCAATTAATATTAAAAACAATATATGATAACAATAATAATGTATACATTACCAGGAGATCCTTCCAGAGCATGTTCCGATTGACCTTAGTCACAAGATCCCACGAAAGTGTCAATATGGAGATCTTCTCACGAGCAACCACTCCAAGATAATTGGTGAAAGTAACAACATTAGGACCAGAAACCACTCTGGTGCTGACGTCAATGGTGACTGGTGTCTTATCAACACTAGCACGTTTCAATGAGAGATGCCTGAGTCTAGTAGGTCCTCAGGTGGATCTTCTAAAAGGGTGGGCAAAAGAAATCAGAGTTTGATCGTCAACCATATTTGTGTTAAAAAATTAGGTAACAAACATTAGTTAAATTGCATCAAAATAAATTCATATAAAACAAATACATAAATTATTATCACAAATATTTCTAAATTCATACATGGTGGGTTGAATGTTCATATGTAAATTCCCTCACTGTAGCCTTAACGAGTTGCATGTACATCATTAACTACATCATCATCTTTATTCATTATCATTGGTGTGAATGAAAGGGGGTCACCATTTTCAATATTAAACAAGTCATCATCAATAGCCTCCCCTTGTTTTTTCTCGTGTAAAACAACTTACCAATGTTCTGACGTACGATATTTTATGTAGAAAACCTAAGATGTTTGTTGAACCATTATAAATGGCTCATCTTGATAACCTATCTTTTGAAAGTCCACTAATGTGAATCCTGATTCATCAATTTTTACCTCAGTCTTATTGTCAACCCATTTACACTTGAAAATTGGAACAAAAAACTTAGTATAGTCAACCTCCCATATCTTTTCTATAATACCATAGTATGTCATTGATCCAAAGAAGATTGATATTTTCTTCCATATGTTTGTCACAGATGACTTTTTTTTCGACTTACCGAAGGTGTGGTCTATGTTATTTACCTTTTCGTAAACCTCAAAACCAGTAATGGAGTTGGTGGACTGCCAGTCTCTTGATGTCTATTAAAGGCTTTTTTTCAACCTCCAGTAAGGATGATGACTTCTAAGAAACCTCTGATGTCGAAGATATATTGTCTTCCTTCCATGTTTCAATTGTTGAGAAGCGATGCCTTTTTCACATATTTGACATGCTTTATGGCCCTTAACACTATACCCTGATAAGTTACCCTATGCCAAAAAGTCATTGATGGTGCAAAATAACATGACATGCATCTTGAAAGTTTCATTACAAAATTCGTCAAATACTTCAACACCCTGATCCCACATTAACTTTAAATCTTCAATAAGGGGAATTAGATAAACATATATGTCATTTCCTGGCTTTCTTGGACCGAATATCATCATAGACAACATCATGTATTTTCGCTTCATTCACAATTCAGGAAGTAAGTTGTAAATAACTAGTAAAAAAGGCCATGAACTGTGATTTGTACTTATATTACCAAACAAATTTATTCTGTTTGCGGCTAAACCAAGTTGAATATTTCTTGACTCTTTACCAAACTCGGGAAACTCATCATCATATTTCTTCCATTCAATAAAATTAGTTGGATGGCATACATTCCTTCACATTTCCTCTCATCTGCATGCCATCAAAGATTCTTAGCATCATTTGGGTTCACAAACAAATGTTTCATCCTTGAATTGATGGGAAGATACCACACAACCTTCATTGGGGGTCATGATTTTCCATCTCTTCAATAGTATCATCGTCTTTTTGTTTCAACTTATAACGTCACAACCCACACCTCTGACAATTTTTCAACAATTCAAAATCTTTCTTGTATAATATACAATCATTAGGATATGCATGTAACTTTTTATACTCCATACTCATCAGAAAAATAATCTTTTTGGCCTCATAATTGCAATTACGTCACTACAAGAAAAATTGAAATTACATACACTCAAAATCCGTATATAAGACCCAAAATCCGTATGTAAAACATGTTTACATATGGATTACATACAGACAAAAATCCGTATGTAAAACAGTCGTAGGTATTAATAATTATATTAATAATAATAATAAAAATTATATTAATAATAATAATAATAAAAATTATATTAATAATAATAATAATAAAAATTATATTAATAATAATAATAATAAAAATTATATTAATAATAATAATATAAATTATATTAATAATAATAATAATATAAATTATTATAATAATAATAATATAAATTATATTCATATTATTCATATCATTCATATTATTAATATTATATTCATATTAATAATACTATTAATATTATTCATACTATTAATACTATCCATATTATTCATATTATTAATAATAATAATAAGTATAATAAAAATCATAATAATACTAAAAAAAATTTCTGGTGTAGTGGTTAAAGTTTCTTTGGTCATTGAAGGAACTTGAGTTCGAATCTCATCCAACGTTCTAGATCTCTCATCGGGAAACATAAACAATAAACATAATATAAATTATAATAAATATTAAAATATACAAATTAATATAAATTAATATAAATACTAAAAAAGAAATAACAAAGTATTAAAAATAATTAAAACACCAACCTACAACAATGGTGGTGAAGGACAACAATAGCGACGACGATAGCAAAACAATAAGGAGAAGGGCGCGGTGGTGGCAGCCGTGGCGAAAGCAATGAAAAAACGAAGGCTAAACATAGCAATGACTAATGAAGGAAGAACTTACAAAGGAAGAATGTAGAGAGACGTTGAAGCCGCGATATTTTGAGGAATGATTTGGAATATACAATACAACGGTAGTTTGAGGAACTGTCGTCTATTTACACTCCAAAAAAAATTAGTATTATCTACGGATTTTTACCCACAGATCTGAATTCATAAGTAGATTCAGCATTACCTACAAATATTACCCACAGACAACATTATCTACGGACCACATATCTAAATCCGTAGGTAAATTCAGCATTACCTACAGACCCACGAATCTCTATTACCTATCAACTATTATCCACAAATCTTTATTACTTACCAACTATTATCCACAAATCTCTAAATTAATAATATTAACACTATTTATAATATTCATAATACTAATAATATATAATAATATTAATAAGATTTAATAATATTTAATAATATTAATAAGATTTAATAATGTTAATAATATTTAATAATATTAATAACATTATTATAATAATTAATAGTAATAATAATATTAATAAAATTATTAATATGAATGATATTAAATATATAAATAATATTAATAATATGTATATTATTAATTGTATTAATATTAATAATACTAATAAGTATAATAATAATACAACAAAACTTTACTTATATAATGATTAAAGTTTCATTAGTTATACCTTAAAAAATGTCATTTGTTTTGATGAAGAATGACAATGAAACCAATATATATTAGTTGTTGTAAATAAGCTTTTATGCAATAGTGATGTAATGATTTAAGTGTATATTCATACAATTTCAAATAAATTTACATTTCCGTAATATATAGCTATTAAAGCAAGAACTTATTCTCCGCTGTGGAGTGCAATATTCTGAACTTTTTTTACTGCTAATTATGGAACATACAAACTCAATGCTGTGGTCTTCTCCATTTCTTTTCCATTAGAATCATAAACATCTTTTAACCTCTTTAGTGTTTCTTATAAGATACTGTTAACTAATATTAAATAAAAGAAATAGCGTGGCTTAAAGCTTGGCTGAGTTTGGAAGCTTCGTTTGAAAAGCCGAGTAATGAATAAAGTAAATGCTTGACTTCTTTAATGCATGCAAGCTAACTAAATTGGCTCTTTATTTCTGTCTCTTTTGTAGATATCAAAGTCAAAACCCTAAAATCCGACAACAAATAATACTTCATGTTTCACTTAATTCATCTATTTATTTTTACATTGTAATTAATATAAATAAATATTATAGACTTTACAGCAAACATTTTCCAAGAGTTGGATATCAACATCAACCAACTGTCTCTTCTCTTCCATCACTCTCCCATAAGAAACCGTTAACGTGAAAACTTTTACATCCGCACACCCAGTTTGGAAAATTTTCTAAACATTGTTCTTATAACCACAGATTTTTGTGCCATTAAAAATTAATTTTTAATTGTCAGTTTTAGAATATTATTATTATTATTATTATTATTATTATTATTATTATTATTATTATTATTATTATAAAATGTACTTATTTGAGATAGTAGTTTTGAATTTTATATTACATGTGAATAAAAAAACAAAAGAAAAAAGTTAGAAGAAGAATGCACGAAACAAAGACATAAATCTAAATTGCTAGTTGTGAGTTTGGCCACTGAGGGTGGGAAAGTGTATGTGATTTTTCTTCTACGCACATATAAACTATATATTATTTCATCAGTGACCCGAAAGAACACCTACATAGTAGATTAAAAATTCTTCTCATAGTTCTTTCAATTTTCTCATTTTTTGAGTAGTTCCATCTTTGTTTTTTCTGTTTTTAACTTTTTTCTTAGTAATATTTCTCAACCAGTGAATTTCTCTTATGAGAAAAATAAATTATACATAAATAAGAATCTACACGATACTACTATGCCTAATACTTTTTTTTAATTTTGTATAAATGGAATTAATTGTGATGGATTTATTGAGGTTACTTTGCAAATTCTCAATTACAAAATTAACAAAATCTATTCCTTTTCCATTTTATTGTTTAATATTTACTATATATTGTTTTGGATGAACTTCTTAATAAGTATTTATAATTGAAGAAATTAAAAAAAAAGTGAATCGAACTTCTTACAAGTTAAAATCGATTTACACAATATAATGTACATTTTAAAATTATAATGAAATAATTCTATAAATTTAATATAAAATGGATTTACCTTATAGAAAACTTAAAGAATTTTTATTTATTTACTTTTCCTATAATTATCTTCTGAAAACAAAATCTAGAAGTATAAATATAAAGCAAGGTTAGGGTTGTAGATTAGTTAACCTAATTAGAAGAGGTTGGTAGGAAGAAAGATTAAGATCAGGACAACTTTATATAGTATAAATCAAATGTGAATAAAGTTTCCATTATCTTACTTAGGTTGAAATGAAAATAATTGGAACTAGTTAAACTTAACATCTCATCATTCAAGGTGCAAAAGTTCTAACCCTAGTAAACAAATGAGAATTGATATTTGGCTCAGATTCGTCAAACAACAATTTAAAAACTTTTATTCTTTATCTTAATATGGAATGTGACAGAAAAGAGCTACAAGAAAATCATGAAATAGAAACCAATTTTTAGTCACCAAAATAATTAGTTGCAATAGTAACTAAATTAGAGACCATTTTATAAACTAAAAAAAAAAATTGGTTTTTAAATTAGCTTCTATTATTGTTAAATAGTTTCTAAATTGATATCTAATTAACAACCAAGGTTTTAGAAACAAAATTTAAAAACTAAATAATTGGTAGTTAAAACCTTGGTTGCTAATTAGATACCAATTTAGAAACTATTTAACAATAATAATAATTTAGAAATCAATTTATCTTTTAGTTTATAAAATTGTCTCTAATTTAGTTACTATTGCAACTAATTATTTTGGTCTCTAAAAATTGGTTTCTATTTCATGATTTTCTTGTTAGGTTAGTTAAAACCAGTTCTGCAAATTACACGTACGAATTTAGTTTAATTTACTAAAATGACTTCAATAAACCAAAAATATGAAATTATCTTTTCCATAAAAAAATTATATTATGCACGAATTAAAAAAATATATAGTTAAGGAAATTATGAGTTTTTTTTACAAATTAATTATTTTATAAATTAATTTTAACTTATTAAAAAATTAACTTCATTTTTTCTAAAATATTGTTCTCACACACACATTCTTCTAGAAAAAATCATTTGAATGTTTCCATTAAGAGCTTTAACTTTATTGTTGAAAACAATATTTTATATATAAAATATATATTATAACAAAGTTAGTCCGCAACATCCCTAATATATTATGTATATACTAGTTAATACTACATAATAAATTCACACGAACTAATACTACATAATAAATTCACACGAACTAATACTACCAAAGATGAATATGATACATATGTGTATAGAAGATTAACTAATAAAAGATTATATATAATTTTATCTTATTTATAGTAGATCTGGGCTCCCTAATGTGTTTTTTTCATTTCGATGACTAATCATGAAATTAAGGAAAACCTATGAGTAAGAGACTCAAATTTTTATTTTTTTTTGACTATAATGACATTTAAATCTATCTCAATTTCACACAATTTGTGTTTGTAAAATAAGATTTACACTCATTTAAATATTATAATTTGATCTTATAAATATATAATTGATGTGAATTTTCAATAATAATCATCAATAATTCTGATGGCAACACATGCTTATTTATATATATATATATATATATATATATATATATATATATATATATATATATATATATATATATATATATATATATATATATATATATATATATATATATATATAAATAAAT
>Ga0123342_1001263_pt1 | contig 42488 bp, 16 predicted proteins | sample Turbeawhitnodule_FD_89960 | JGI IMG/M metagenome (GOLD analysis project Ga0123342, IMG submission 89960) | Root nodule microbial communities of legume samples collected from Mexico - Turtle bean Mexico white nodule | ecosystem: Host-associated > Plants > Roots > Nodule | place: Mexico: Nepantla...
AACCCATATGTTAACACAAACGATACATAGGTAGATTATACCTATTCATAAAGAATTCTAAGAACAGACTAGCTGGGAGTCTATTATACCAATGAAAAGATTCTCTATGAATAAATCCTAAATGCAATGTTGAACGGTTGAGATGTCGACTATCTGTCATCTCAACCTCTGGAAATATGAAGTTTCAACTAAAGTGATAAATGTGTGTAGTAAATAACGAATCGTTTTTTTTACCAATTTTATTGAATAGTAAAAAAATAAAAAATATTAAAAAAGACAAATGAAAGATATTACAATCAAAATTATTAATAAATTGAATTTGAATTAATAATATAAATATTAAAAATAAAAATTCTTTATAAAATCCAATAAATTCCCCTCGTTATATATAAAAGCTATTATTAAAATAATGTTTCGAAAATTTATTATTAAAGTTAACAAACACATGTAATATGGTGCTAAGTATAACGAGCTCGTTAAATTACTTAGACTCATACAACAAACTATTGATTTAACTTAATATCAATTCATTAAAAAAAATATTAAACAAAAATAATTTTAGAAAAAAAATAAAAAAATAATTATTATATTATATAAATTAAATACTATTTAAAAATTAAAAATTTATTAATATTTAAAGTATACATATTGTTTAGACCTATAATTTTTATTATTAATCAAATGTATAACTAATTTTTAAATTAGTATTTAATTAACTATAATAATAAAAATTTATAATTAATTTTTAGAATAGTATTTAATTAACTAGTTTTGGCTAACAATTAATTATTTAATCTAAAATATTTATATTATTTTAAATAAAACTTTCAAAGTTATTTATATTTTATGCTAAATAATATGTTTATTTAATTTTTAACATATTACAATTTTTTCAAATTTACTTTTTCTCCTCATTTTTATTTATTTTTAACTATTATTTTTTTAATTCAATTATTTTTATCATTTCTTCTTTAATTTATTTATTTATTTTAATTTTAATAATTTTATTATTATATTTTTTTTTATTTAAAAATTAATAAAAAGAATGATACAGAGTACCGAATTCACGAAGAAACTCCACCATACAAATACGATTACTTTTGATTTTAGATAGAAAATTCCATAATTTCTAAACTATTTAAATACACTGAATTTAAAATAACTATATTTTAATTTTTTAATATTTTAAATATTTGGGGTAAATAAATTAATTTTATTTTTTAAAATTTTAATTATTTAAATAATATATTTTAGTTATTACAAAAATGTAAAATAATTATTTGAATATCAAATAATTATTAATAATTACAGTTTGTTAAATTAATTAATATTGATGAACTCTGTTTTCATTGACGACGGTCGAACTTGTTTTTAGTTGATCATAAGTTGGATTATTTTAAATTTTTTTGATCGATGTTAGTTGATTTTTTTTTTCCAATTTAGTTTAAAAAAATCTTAGTTAATGATGATAAATTCTTCTTGCTAGCGCTTCAATGATGGTAAATTCTTCTTGCTAGTGCTTCAATGATGGTAAATTCTTCTTGCAGCTTCTTCCTCCTACATTTTTATATTAATTCTGAAAAATTAGCTTTAATTTTTTTAAATAATTTAAAATAAAATATAATTTTACTTTTTTTAAATAATCTCACGTTGTTCCAATGTTTTCCTTTGAGTGTATATCTTCTTTGCACCATGATGAAATGGATTGTGGTTGAAACCTGAAGCAAGAATTTTCGGAATCAAAATTTTCTTCTACATTTTGTTTTTCTTTTTACTAGGAGATAATCACCACTAATAAATATATCACAAAATCTATCTCAACTACCAATATTCACATCAGTAACTCTAAGCAACAACCATCACATAAAAATGAAGAAAAAAATATTATACTATTTATCATATTTAAAAAAACAAGTGATTTGTACTAATAAGTGAGTTGGGGAAGCATAGAAACAATGTAATCTTTAATGGAGGAGTTGTCGATAGTTTAGAAGTGGTTGTCTTGGTTCAAGTCAAGACTTGGTCTTGGATTACGTCCAAGTCTCTATTTGGTTTGTTTTTCTTTTCCGAGTGGTGTCTCAAACTTTTGGTTTGTATAACGATGATTTCTTGATATATCTTTTAGCTCAGGTGTTTGTTTTTAGAGTGAGTATTTTTGAGTTAAATCATGAGTGTTTTGTAATCCTAGGTGTTCGGCGGTGCAAGTGTTAAGATTGAATGTCTTAGGTCTTTTATTTTGTACAAGAGTTGGATCACCCCTAAGTGGTTCACATTTATTTATTTTTATTACCGATAAAAAGAATTATATTTAAAAAAATATTATTGAAATTAAAAAAATACAGAGATAATAAGGGAATATAGGGAGGTGAAGGAGAATTTGGTGGTGTTCAATTGCTTCAAGTTAATTTCATTTCCCAGCACCTGCTTTTTTTAAATTGAATGAACATAGAACGTAATGCACTTCGCGAAATTGTTCAATAGGTAATTCAACTACTCTATTTGTGGCAGCTCCAACTTCCAATTTTATCACCTCTTTCTCCACTTCACGTTAGTCACTTCCAAATTGAATCAACTCCTAAATGAATTTGAATTGGCTTTGGAAGATGAAATCCGCTTGCGCACATATGATAATAAAATAATAAATAAATATGAAACTGAGATGATTTAATCGTTATAGGTAAACTCAACTATAATCTTTTTATTAGACTTATTCTCAAATCTGTCTATACAAAACTCTCATAGCTAACTCAGAGAAAAACATCTGGAACAAACAATCATACAACTTAAATGAATACGTCATGAGATCATTCTCATATAAATTAACGATCTATGCTCAAATCAAAAAAATCTGTAAAAGGTAACTTGGATGTAATCCATGACCAAATTTTTAATTAAACCAAAACAAAAGATTTCACTATATCTACTCCTCCCCTCTTTATTCAATCTGCTTCAATTTCACGCTTGTAGCACCGTATAGCTTTAATTAAAAAAAGTACTCCTCAAGTGAACAAATTGCATCACCAACACTCTTTCAATGCAATAAAGGAGAAACTAAACTAACAATTTTAGAACAAAGCACCAAAACAGAGTCACCAAACAAAAAAATTTGCTAATTACACCATCACAATTAATGCTTTGTGAAAACTATCAGAAAATGTTAGAATTAAGATTTCATATATCAAACGATGAATCTCTAATCACACATTAGGATTAACATATCATTTTTAATAAATTCTATGGAACAATTAAAGCATAGAAAATGAAAGAGATAAAAAAAATCATTATCAAGATTTATTTAAAAATTGAGGAAGATTGTATTAGAAATTAAAATTAAATTTTTTTCCTAAGAACTTAAATAAAATTCTCAAAGAATTAAATTTCCATTAAAAATGATAGTAAAACTTATTACAAAAGTCAAAAAAATGTATTTATGATATGAACATAAGACTATCAGCCTCACCCGAATAATTAGGTTCATCCAACAAGTTTTCTAATAAGTCTAAAGTTTATTAATTAAAAACCATGAAGACAAATACAAAAAGGTGAAAGGTAGGTTCAATAGAAATGTACACAATTCATTCTACATTAAGTTGTTTTCTTAATTCTTGATCATTTACTTATCGTAATCATAAATGCTCCAAAGATGAATATGATGTTATATTATTTTTAATAACTTTTATGACTTATTATATTATAAGTCATATATGTTGATATTATATTTACTTGTAACTTTTTGTCTTAATTATTAATCTATATATAGTATTATGGAAAGAAATACTACTTAAAAAAATTATTTTCAGAAAAGGATAATTTTGTAAATTTAATTATGGATTAATTCATTTTAGGTATTGTTAAGGCTTCAACCTTAATTAGTAAATATTTCTGCAATGAGTTACATCTTGGTTGATGATAATGAGTTTATATTTGTATATATTTTAAAGGGATTTACAATTTTAAGAAAATCCACCATTTTTTTATCAATAAGAATTTATTTATAGAGATTGAATTAGTGTATCAAATTTTAAAGAATTAGTCACTAAAGTTATTAAAGATTAAATTAGAATTTAAATTCAAAGTAGTTAATTTTTTTTATCATTAATCTTGAAGATTGATTTAATATCTAATTAAAATAATCTATTCTATTGACATTAGAACATAATTTGAAGGCTAACAATACTCCATCTTAAAAATATTTTCTAAATGATATATAAAATGAGTAATTTTTTTCATCTAAATCAATTTGGCCTTAGTGATCTAGATATGACATGAGTAGTTGTGGAACAAATGGGAGGCACCAATTTGGCCTTAGGATCTAGATATGAAATGTTTTTTAGAATTTCCTTTTATGTACCTTGCTTTAAAAGTGGAATATGGAAAATATAGTGCCAAGGGTACCATATGAAGAGTCATGAACCAAATTGTATAATTGAAAGATATGCAACAGATTCAATTATTTCATAAGAAGCTCTAGGATTGTAGATTCCATGCATGTTGAGTTCTTTATGTCTAATGTTCTATTATCCTATTAGCTAGATAAGGTTGATGTTCCTTTGACCAATATCATTTCTCTGCCACTACTTGGCCGAATATGTTCTTGTTGAAACTTATGTTTGTGGTTTTAAAAGAAACTCAAATCCTATAAACAAACTCCTTTTTTAAAACTCCATCTACCCAAACCATTTCATTCCCCCACCCTAGAATAAATGTAGTATTTCAAAAATGTAAAATTGTGCAGTACAAAGTTAGTGGTTTTGTCTCTTTGGTAGTAACTTTTTGAAAGGAAGGAAGAGAAAAAAAATTATGTATAAGGATGGACCATGCTAATAGTTCATATTTATTAATTTGTTTTGTTGATAAAAAAAAGTTAGGATAAAAAGATAATTTGGAGGTTAAATTGGCCTTGGTTGATAAATGTATTTTTTCTTCTATTTTTTAAATCTTCATAGACATATTGAAAGAAAGATGAAAAATAACTCTTATAATTCCATAACAACGCTCTAACAAATAAAATATAAAGAGTTAAATGAATACCACAAAATACTCTTAAAAGTATTTAATAAATAAACATCCAATCAACATTCCCCTTAGTGTGTTTTCAAACTCCTAAAACTTTTCTCTTGACAAAACTTAGTTTCACCTTTTCAAAATTTTCTGATTCTAAAATACAATAATTGTATCTTGCATAAATATACTGTAAAGTTCTTTTTTTTAGGAGTTTAGCTTTGGAGACGAGGAATTTGAATGATATCATAAGAGTGACAAACTAAGTATTTTGGGATTAATTTATCATTTTCACATTTCTTATTTTTAGGAGCTAAATTTCTGTTGCAAAATACTTGTTGATATTTTAATAGAACTATGATAAAATGTGCATAATTCTTTAAGTTTTCTTCTCTTTGAATTTGGCACTTTAGCATAGTTAGCACAATAAATTTTTTAATTTTTTTATAATCTTTCTCATTGATCTATAGGGTGTACGTATTATCTCAATCTTTATTTTTCTTAAATACTATTACTTAAATTTATACCGTTCTAGTTCGAATTCATTTGAATTTTGATATACTATATAAAATTATTAAATAGATATGCAATGAGATTTTTTTTGTTAATATTGAGAGATTAATTTATGCATATAGAAGATGCCTAAGTTAAAAGAATCTGAATGGTAGAAATTTGTTGGCCCAGTCTTTAATTTGATTTGTGCAATGCGAATAAGTAGGTGGTGCAGCACTCACTCACTTGCAAGTTGCAGTTGGAAAATGGATAACCGAAAATCACGGACCCTCGCTGGACCACTTAGACTATAGCACGCTCTCTTTACTCTCCCATAAATTTAGCTCATCATATTTTTCTTAGATTCTTAACCAAAAAGCACACATTTCACTACTTTTTTTTTCAATAGGACAATGTTAATAGATTTCATATATTTCAACAACAAAAACTAGAAATTTGAGAATGATATTACCTAATCTAGTCCGTTTTTAAATTATGATAAGTTGCTCAAACAAAAATTAAATGATAATACCTATGCGTAAAACCTTTTATAAATAAAAAATAATTATTTTTTATCAGTAAAAGTTAAGCATTACAAAAGGTTTATAATAACTTAGGGTACCTACTTAACCAACTGATTTTAGATCTTTTTAACAAAAAAACAAGTTATACTCACAACTGTGCACATGATGAGCAACGCACATGTGTCCCCAGATACTCATTTTTTTTAATACGGAAAATCACATGCGAAAGTTACACGCCTAAAATTAGCTAAATAAAGTATGAGTTTAATTTAATTTCAAAGTTTGCCGTAGAAAAATGGTATTGGCAGTCAATATAAAATTATTGTTATTAATACTTTTACAATATTTAAAAACAAATAAAAATTAGAAGAGAAACTAAATAATAGATGTGTTTATTAATACTAGCTTATTTTTGTATTTTTCATTAAATAAAACTTTATTTCTTAGGGTTGAACTGGTCTGACGATTAATTATTCTTTAGGTGTGCATAGGTGTGTGACCTACTCTGTAGCCATGTACGTAGAATTAGTTTTCAACGGTTTCATGTAAAGGTTTATAAAAATCGTATTGTTCTACTTAAATAAAGACAAAGTATTCTCTACTTACAAAATATATGCATAATTGGTATCAGAGCTCCGTAAGGGATCTGGTATGGTGTGAACCTGTGTGAACCTGTGTGAACGTGAGTGAAAGGAGTGTGGGGTTTGGGAGACCATGTGAGAGCATAAACAAAAGAAAGAAGGGTGTTTGGGTTAGAGAAATTTGTTCAACCGACCATTCAGAGATTTGATGGTCATTATAAGTTTTTCTTAGGCAGCAAGGAGATGTGGCAGATTATTGAAGATGAGATACCTCTTTTAGGTGTCCCTCCACTAAGGCTCAATGAAAAGTTGTAACTAAGGCTACGTTGAAAGATTTGAAGGTAAAAAATTACCTATTTCAAGCCATTGACAGGGAGATCTTAGAAACCATTTTGGACACGAGTACATCCAAGATGATTTGGCAATCCATGCAACAAAAATATCAAGGTTCAATTAGGGTCAAGCGAGCTCAGCTCTAAGTCTTGAGACGTGAATTTTAATTACTCACCATGAAAGATGCAAAAACCATTGATTAGTATCTAGGGCACACTCTTAGTCAACCAAATGAAATCGAATGGAGAGGTGACAGACTCAAGTAATTTGGTTAGTAAAATACTTAGATCACTCACCCCAAAGTTCAACTATGTTGTATGTTCAATAGAGGAATCCAATGATTTGAGTAAGCTAAGCCTTGATGAACTCCATGGAAGCTTACAGGTTCATGAGTAATGAATGCAAGACTCTCAATCTGATGAACAAGTGCTGAAAATTACTCATCAAAAACAGGTAGTGGACACAATCGAGGAGGTGGTGGTTGTGGTCGTGGAAGAGGTCACGTAAGACAATCACTGAATAAAGCACTCATAGAATGTTTTCGGTGTCACAAACTAGGACATTTCTTGATGAAAACCATCCAACCTCAAAACTTTCGTCTACGAAGATAGACGAGGATCGATACTTATTGAAGATATTGTAAAGTCTTTTTCTTCTTCTTAGCGTTGCAAAAATTGCATAGAGTAGTTAGGAAGTTTTGGGCCTTATATTTTGGGCCAAAGTAGAGAAAGATGTAAATAGAAAAGAAAGTAGAGTGTAAAATAGTAAAAGAGGGGTGCAAATAGAAATGTAGGTAAGGAAGCCATGGTACTCCACATGCCTTCTCCTCAATGGAGAGGATTTGCACCAATAAGGTGGTGACACTTGTCCCACTCTCATTTGAGAGGTTTTGAGAGACTTTCTCCTATAAATAAGAGTCTCTTGTACATGATTTTTAACTTTGATTTGAGTAATGAAATGTTGTCCAATTGAGACACTTTTACTTGTTCAAAGTTCTCTCTATAGTTGTCTTCTTGCTAAACAAATTTCTAGAGTCCTTCTAGTAGTGTTGGCCTAACCTCACTCTAGAAACTAAGTGTTGGTCTAACCTCACTTAGATTCACAGTAATAATTTTCATTTCTTCTAAATTTCTACAATTCTTCATGCTTCTGCAATAGTCTTCATCATCCATAGAAAATATTCAAAGCAAAACAATGAAGAAGAAGATCTACAAATGAAGATGCAACCTAGAATTTCATCACTTCCAATACGAGTGCCCACGAGTGGAAAAAAATATGCATTATGCGATGTATGAGGACTCATCAGGGGTAGAGGATGAAGTACTATTGGTAGCATATGAAGCAACAAATCAATCTGTGCAGCAAGAAGATTGGTTTCTTGATTCTGGTTGTAGTAATCATATGACTGGAAATAAACGGTAGGTTACCAAGATACATGAACAGGGTGTGTTTTCTAGGGCATCGATCAAAGTATTCATTGGCAAAATATGCTTCAATCTTGCTATACCAAGCTCGTGGAGCTTTTTAAGCCCATAAAAAGATTTTTTGAGCCAATACTCTTGATTTTCTCTTCCTTTTTTGATAAATCCTTCAGGTTGTTAGGCAAACACTTCTTCTTGAAGTTCAACATATAAGAAAACACTTTTTATGCCAAGCTGGAAGACTTTCCATGTGCCTTGAGCTACCTTGGGCAACTCCAAGAGAAAGGTTTGGCTGTGTTGATTCAAAATGATACCCGCAAAATTTTCCATTCGGATCGTGGATTACTTCTTCATACAACCATGAAAGGAAATAGGATGTTTTACCTAACATCTTCAATGAATCCTCGCAAATCACAGTGCCTTCATGTAAGTGAAGTTTCGAAACAAGAAGCACAACTTTGTCATAAAAGGTTTGCTCATCTGAACTTTCAAGGACTTTGCACACTTGCCAATAAGCATTTGGTAATCGGTCTACCTCCTCTAAAGTCTCCCAAAGAAATATGTACCTTGTGTATCATTGGCAAACAACACAGTTCTTGGAGAGCCTTGAGGAAACTCCAACTAATTCATGTTGATGTGTGTGGTCCCATTTCACCCTTGTCTAACAACAACAAAAGGTACATTTTGATTTTCATTGATGACTACTCTCGTAAGACATGGGTTTACTTTATGCATGCAAAATCTGAAACATTTATTGCATTCCAAAAGTTTCAAAGCTTGTGTGGAAAAAGAAGTCAATGCTTCCATTATCTGTCTAAGAACTGATAGAGGTGGTGAATTTACCTCCGAGGAGTTTGCAAATTACTGCAATCATCAAGGGATTTCAAGACAAAAGACCACAACTTACACTCCACAACAAAACAGAGTTGCAAAGAGAAAGAATCACACTATCCTGAATGTAATTCGAGCAATCTTTCACGAGAAATGTGTTCCAAAATTATACTGGCCTAATGTTGTCTAATGGTGTTTTCACGTCCATAATCGAAGTCCATCATCTGCAATAGATCACCAAGCTCCATAAGAACTTTAGAGTGGAGTCAAACCACATGTGGGCTACTTTCGGATATTTAGTTGCATTGTTCACGTTCATATTCCAAATCAAAAGAGAAGCAAATTAGATTATAAAAGTCAACCGTGTATACTTCTGGGGGTAATTGAAGAATCAAAAGCTTACAAACTATACAATCCTACTGACAATAAAGTCATCATAAGCAGGGATGTAGCGTTTAAGGAAGAAAAAAGTTGGAACTGACATGGCAATATAAAAGAGTGCATGGATAATACTCAAGAAGATAGTTTTAGAAGATACACTAATAGAGTCTGCCCCATATAAGCTTCCAGTCAATCATGACACCAGTTCAGAGCCACTGATCAATCCTGATTCAGACGCAGAATCTCATCATCCTCTAGTTGAAGGGAGGGCAACAAGACACATGCGACCACTTGCATGGATGACCGACTATGAAACTAACCTCTCGATAGCAGAATAGGAAGAGAGTTTACTAGCCATGATGATGTGCAAATCTAAAGATCCTCCCTCATTTGAAGAGCCTGTACAAATCCAAAATGGGAGATGCAATGTACACTGAAATCAACGCAATAGAAAGGAACCATACCTGGGAACTCGTGGACCTTCCAAAAGGAATTACGCCTATCAGCGTGAAGTGGATATTTAATACCAAACTCAATGAAAGTGGTCAGATCGAGAAATATAAGGCCAGATTGGTGGCCAAAGGTTATGCTCAGAAGTTTGGAATCGATTATTGATGAATTATTGGACTATAATAAAAAATAAATCCATTGTTTTAATTCATATTCATATAATTGGGTTTATTTGAGCCTTAACTATTATTATTGTTAATTTTGTGTGTTTAGAGTAAATTATCTGGAGGAAGCATTTACCTTTGTGAATGGGCCAAATATGCAAAAGTCCAAGTTGCTTGTTAAACCAAAATAGGAAACAAATTTCAAGGAGAAGAAAGAGAAAATAAAATATACAATATCTTAGAAATAGAATTGGAAACAAATCTTCTGCAAAATACAAGAATTCTAGAAAGTTGGAAACTGTTAACAAAATATAAACTACAATATTTTCCCAAGATCCTTAGAGCAGAAAAGCCTGTAAAGGGACATAAGCATCAAGGAGAAAAGGGAGAACTTCATAGGATTTTCTTAGTTTCTTTTCTTCTTTGTAATTCTTTTGTTTTGCCTCCACATGGAAGGCTAAACCTTTTTGGTTGATTCCTTTGTAATTTCCCATTGAGTTCTGAGGTTTTGTTCAATAAAAGTTTTGATTTTTAATTCTCTATAGCAGTTGTTTTTATTGTCTAATCTCATGGAAAAAACTAGTTTTTGTGAGAGGTTGTACTTGAACGCATGATTGAAAATCTTCCTTATCTTAAACTTTGGTTTCTTAGTTAGTTCGCATTGTTCTAATTAATTTCTTAGGCGCATGATTCAAGAGAGAGGAGATGAGCATTCCCATGGAGTATAAACATGGAACAAAGTGGGTATTGATTAAACCAGTAGACGCATGCTTTACTAGTGAGTTTCAGTTGAATTAGATTGGTGCATGTTCAATCTGGTTTAACTATGTTGGAGGATTGAGAAAAGATTAATCTTTAGAGAACTTGTGAAGAATTCAATGGTGGAAGAACTTGGGGATCAACCGCTTTTTATTTGTTATTTTAATCTCTTTTACATTTTCTGCACAACTATCTAAATCTCTTTTTATTATTATTGTTATTGCTAACTTTTATTGCTTGTAGATAGATTCTAAACACTGATCTACTAATTTTACTATTGGATTCGTTGGGAGACGACTTGGGGTCATCTGACCACAATTATACTATCATCTCTCTAGTGTTAGACAAGTCTACGCTAGAATAATATTAATTTGACAACAAAACGACAGCTATCAAATTTGAGACATTTTTGCCCTAGTGGCTCGACTTGATACGGTGTGAGTCTTACTAGCCTTGGAATCTCAAGACACATGAGAAGTCTTCTAGCTTGACATAAAGAGTGCTTTCTTACATGGTGAACTTCAAGAAGAAGTGTTTGTCCAGCAACCTGAAGGATTTATCAAAAAAGGCATTGAAAATAAAACGTATCGGCTCAAGAAAGCTCTTTATAGACTTAAACAAGCTCCACAAGCTTCGTATAGTAAGATTGAAGCATATTTTGCCAAAGAACACTTTGATCGATGCCCTAGCGAACACACCCTGTTCATTGGTAATATTCTAATTGTAAACCTATATGTTGATGACATAATTTTCATTGGAAATAGTCGTCAAATTTGTTAGGACTTCAAGAGGTCGATGCAATTAGAATTTGACATGACAAATTTGGGAAGAATGAGATACTTCTTGAGAATTGAAGTTATACAAAGTGATGTGAAAATTTTTATCTACCAAAGACATTATTCTCGTGAGATGATAGCTCGATTCAACATGACAAAATGCAACTTTGGTCGCAATCCAATTGTGTCAGGCACTGCACTATCCAAAGATGATGAAGGAACATCAGTTGATGCCACCAAATTTAAACAAGTTGTTGATAGTCTCATGTACCTAACAGTCACCCAACCAAACCTGATGTTCAGACTGAGCCTAATCAGCAAGTACATGGCTACTCCAAATGCATCCCATTTGGCTGCCACAAAACGTATTACGAGGCATGTAAAAGGTACCATTGAGTATGATATTCTATATCAAAAGGGAGGAACGACCAAAATCACAGCCTATAGTGATAATAACTATGTTGGGTTCTTGGATGACGAAACACTTCTGGAGCAGCATTCATAATAGGATAAGGGGTTGTATCATGGGTTTAAAAAAAAACAATCGGTGGTTAGCTTATCAACTACAGAGACAAAGTTTATAGCTGCAACGACTTGTGCCTGTCAATGCATTTGGCTTCACAGAATTTTACAACGTTTTGGGATCGAAAGAAAGGAAACAATCACAGTTCCATGTGATAACAACTCCACTGTTCAGTTGTCCAAAAATCTTGTCTTTCATGGGCGTAGTAAGCACATTGCAGTGAGATTTCACTTTCTTAGAGATCTAGTAAATGATCACGTGGTCCAGTTGAAATACTGCAATACTCAGGAACAGGTGACGGATATAATGACTAAGACTGTAAAACTTGGATAATTTGAGAAACTTTGACAAATGCTTGGAGTAGTTGACATTACTACAGTAAACTACAACTCAATAAGGAGATTGTTAGCTTATTTTTGCATTTTAAATTAAATAAAAGCTTTATTTCTCAAGGTTAAAATAGTCTGGCAATTATCTATTCTTTAGGTGTACGCGACCTACTTTGTAGTCATGTACATAGAATCAGTTTTCAATGATTTCTATCAAAGGCTTATAAAAGTCATACTATTCTAATTGAATAAAGACAAAATATTCCCTACTTACAAATAGAATATGCATAAGTTGTGTTCTGAGTTCTTTTAACAAATACCTTATTATTAGAATAATCATTATATCCAATTGTAACAAACATCATCATATGTAAAATTATAAATCATATACACTAAAAAAAATCAATAAATAGCAACTAATATAAAGATAAAAAAATAATTAATCATTATATTGGTTAAGTTAGATACTATTTTATTGGTATTTAAAGTAATTTTTAATGTTAATAAAAAAATTAAAAAATAGTTTCTAAATTGTTATCTAAAGTTAACTATCAAAGTTTTAACGACTAATTAATTTATATTCTAAATTATTATTTAATTAAATTGGTGATCAATTTAGAATATAAAATAATTAGTAGTTACCTTAGTTAGTAATTAATGTTAAATACCAATTTAGAAACTACTTCATAAATTTTATAAATAATATAAACTACTTTAAATACCAATAATTCTTTATTTTATGAAATAGTATTTAACTTAGTTAATATAATGATTAATTGTTTTTTAGGGATGACAATCCGGGTTAGCTCACCCCGCTTAGGCCGTTGTGCTTAGTGAACGCGGGCTGACTTTGGTGCCTACCTCGCATAGGGGTCAGCCCGCGAATCTGCGGGCCAATCCACGCGTATTTTTTTTAAAGAAATTCGATAAAAATGTTTGCTACTGAAAAATTGAATATAAAATAATTTAATAAAAATATTTGCTACTTTTTGCATCCAAATTTGAATAATAAAATTCAATAATTATAAAAAAAACTGAATATAAATTAATTATAATTGAATACAAAATTGAACCTATATTTGCTACTGATATAAAACATCAAACATCAATATTATTTTTTTCCATTTCAAACATAGTCAAACTTCAATAATTCAATTAAGATAAAACATCAAACATCAATATTCTTTCATTTCAAAACATACTCAGACAGCAAACAACTACACAACTACATTAAACAATAGTCAATTCAAAAACATCAATATTCTTCCATTTGAATAACATTAGATGCATGTACATTTCTCATCCATTCAAATTCAATTTGCTAATTAAGATCCTGTCATACAATATAGAATAGACATATAATTAAAATTAATGGTTCAACTAATATGGTCATGGTACAAAATAAATAGTTATCGTACAAAATAAAATATGATCATACTCCCACAATTCATACACATGGAGAAATAAGTGATGGTTCAACTAATTCAGTCCAATTTGAACAAATATTATTGATTTTTTGTTCTTTCTATATTTTGAATATACTCAAACATAGCTCTTGACGTAAGTACTCCACAATTAATTTATTGTCATATGTACTACCAAAATTTTTCGCATCATAAGGACCTATTTCAATAAAATTTTGTTTCGATAATCAATGATAGCACAGGTCCTATTTTCAATTGTTAAACTAAATAAAATATGATCTTACTTCCACAATAAACACACAAACACACAACTACTTCAATCTAATTATTGGTTTGTTTCTCTTTCTATATTTTGAATGTATTCAAATATAGATGTTTGACATACCTTTGCCTTTTGTTGTGTGGGTGGGCTTAAGCGGGTCAGTGGCGGGTTGAATTACTGAGTTCACCTCACGCTTTTTTGCTAGCGGACTATGGGCTGACCCGCATGACCCCCACAATGTTATCCCAATTATTTTTTTTCTTTAAATTGATTGATATTTAATTATTTTCTTGTAGTATATAATTGTCTTTAATAATTTTTTTAAATAATATATAATTTAGTGAATATAATGACTAATTATTTTTTTTGTCTCTAAACTTGATTATTATTTAATGATTTCCTTCTTGTATAAAATTTTCTTTATTATTCATAAAAAAAATTACTATTTATACATACGCACACCAATATTATGTTCCAAAGTAGATTTGAACAACTAAAAACATATAAAGATGTTTTTTATTCTTTTAATTTAATGTTAGAGAATTAAGGTCAGTATATAGTATAATTTTGAAAAAGAATGCATAAATCTTAATGATGTGTTTGGATTAAAAAGTGTATATGTGAAAATTCGAGAAAGTGGATGTGTGAAGATCTGAGAAGAAAATGTGAAAAAAATAAGGTTATTTAGATTGAAATACGTAAAGTAAATTTATGATAGAAAGTTTATTGAAGTTTGTTAGTATGTAATGATTATGAGAAAACTTTTAATTTTTTTTAAAAGGTTTAAAATGTAAGTTTATACATTTATCCTTATTTGATATTGTAGATATATACAAAATTGTTGAAAATCAAATTTCATAAAATTAAATAAAAATCATTATAAAATATTTAAATATATTGATTCAAAAATATGAATTGATTTCTAACATATTCATAATAAAATATGTATTAAAGTTAGATAAAAGTTATTTTTATTAATAATTTCATTTCACATTAGTTAAAAATATTGTCCAATATATGCTTTTATTATTGCTTTAATCATACATATTTTTATTTAATTTTTAAATTAAAATTGTAACATTAAAAATAATACGTATAATATAAATTAAAAATTATGTAATGCTCAATCATATGTGTACATTATGATAAAAGGGAAAATTAATAATTACCACATCATTATAAGAAAATTATTAAATAGAAATTAATTTTAGAAAAAAAAATAATTAATTGTTATAGTGACTAAATTAGATATCATTTTAGAGACTTAAATAACTTTTTATTTCTAAATTAGTTTCTATTATTGTTAAATAGTTTCTAAATTGGTATCTAACTAGCTACCAAGATTTTAATTACCAATTAGTTAGATTTTAAATTTGATTGCAAAAACCTTTGTAGCTAATTAAATATCAATTTAGAAACTATTTAACATTAATAGAAACTAATATAAAAATAAAAAATTATTTTGTCTCTAAAATAATCTCTAATTTAGTCACTATAACAACTAATTATTTTTTATTTCTAAAATTAATTTTTATTTAATGATTTTTTGGTATGACATGTTTCTCCTCCTTTCCACTCATGAGTAAAAGGGACCAATATTCTCCTCAACCTTCTTCTAGTTTCAATTTGAAACAAAGAAAAGAAACGCTAAAAGATCTTTAAAATATGAAAAGTTCTTCTATATTAATGAATTAAATTTATTTTTCAGAATTATATATCTTAAAAGAAATTATAGAATTAGAAAACGATATATCAATTAAGTTTCAACTATATAAAAGTAATAGATTATTTCCAAATGTATATATAGCTTACATAATAATGTTAATGATTCTAGTCTCCATTGCTACAATTAAATGAGTTTTCCAAAGTGAAGCTTTAGAAAAACTTACTAAGATAAACAATGTCTCAAAAAAATACGAATTAAAAAATAAATATCAAATGAAATTAATAAAAAGCTCAAAAAATAAATTTTAAATGAAATTATAATAAAAAAATTATTAGTAAAAAATGTTCCATTCTTAAGTTTGTATTTACCTGCATAAACTTTATATATATCCATTGATTTTGCGATTAAAAGAATATGTCTAATTCAGTTGCAAAATTATAAAAGAGACTGATATATTATTCAATTGCTAGGTCATTCAACTAAAATGTCCCAATTTTTAAATTAAAATAAATAAGTAATTTACTATTATTATTTTTATGAGTATTAGCTTAAAAGTCAATATATTTAGGTGTCGCAGTTATTATTTGTCTTGCTCTTTCATCCTCTTTTGTTGGAATGATGTTTTAGCAATTAAATATCAAAATTGTTTTTCTTCATCAATTTTTTCCACTGATGTATACATCCTTAACACAATTGCCTCGTTCCAAAGACTAGATTTCCCATCCATGTGTGCAAGTTGCACCAAACCATCTATTGGCTCAAAAAGATTCTCATGCATGGTTTTCTCGATAATATGTTTAAAGATTGATAATACCCTATGTTAAACCAAGTTATAAGATATTTTAATATTAAATAGTGAACTATAAATTTAACTAAATTTTATAAAATTGAGTACACTTATTTATATGGTATGAAATATCATTATTTATAGTTGATGTAAATTTTTTAACACATTTTCTTACGTCTCCATGTCTTAAGATGGTATCTGAGTCATTTTATAGTTTATCCTAACGAAAATTTATTCGATTTATCAGGTCAGCCACTATTGGATTACTCATGATGTATAGTCTCACACACGAGTTGACATGTCTTGATCCTACATCAACTAGAAATAATAACATTTTATAATATATAAATGGGTGAAAACCTCAGTGTAATTCCTAATATTTAATTATTAAGCTAGTTTTATTAATGAGAAGCTTAAAGTGAATTTAACCATAATTGTCAATAATTTTTATTTTATCTATCTATCCACGTGAGATAAAATAATAATATTTACTATGTTAAAAATTTGAAGTTCTTAAAGTAACAAAACATTATATTATATATATATATATATATATATATTAAAATAAAATGCTATGAAACACTCAACCACAAGGTTCAGTCTGTTATGTGGGATGAGATGTATAACTCCTAATTAAAAATAAAAATGAATTTTAAATATAGATGCACATACACTTAGACGCGGTTTTAGATTATATTTCAGAATATAAGAAAAAAATTAATGGAAAAGGTTTTTACCTTGATTGCCCAATTATAAGAGATTAATTTTCACTTATCAAAACTAAACACACTAAAAAAAACTTGAAAAGTTTGGCATACAGGACAATAGGAAATAAGTTAAGTGACTACTGGAGGCTGCAGGACTAATAATATAATAATATACCGTTAATGCAAAATTTGTGGAAAAGAAGATGTTTAAAGTCTATATTGAATGGATATGAGAGATAGATATTGTTAGGATTTAAAAAATATATATATTTTAAATGTTATCTGAATATTTTATTATTAAAATAGAAAGAATATATAAATAGATTTTTTTTAAGTTTAATTTTAAAAGAATCACCATCTTTCTAAAAGTTTCTTTTTTTCTTTCTATGCATTCTCTCTAAGATTGTGACTTTCTTGTTCATTAGTTTGACAATTGAAGTCTGTCGCCATTAGACTCCTAATAACAAAGACTAGAAGACTGTCCGATCAGAATGTCTAATTGAGTAAGTTTATCTTTACTCTTTTTTTTAGTCAAATTTTGAACTTGTCAGGTTTGTCTCAGTCTAAGATTTGCATGTGACTCTTTTAGCTTCATAATTACTTTTTGTTAAGCTCAGGATCTTAGTGATATAGTTAAATTTTTTTATTAGGACTTTGTGATGCAGGTTAAACTATCCTTAAACAATTTTAGGATCTGTAGCTCTTAATGAGCACTGCTCACATGTTCAGATAAGAGAAGTTAGATTTAATTTCAAATAGAATCCTAGATTATAAGATCTAGATGTGAGGGTGACGAGATTACGAGTGCAAAATTTTGTTTGAAGGATTGATTGTTTATGAGTAATGCAAGGTATTGTTTTGAAATAAAATGTGAATATGTTGATTTTGATATGGATGGTTTATGGTAGATGTTTTTGTTTGAATCTGAAAAATTGGTTGTTTTGAATAGTTGATATAGTGTAAGTTACTCTTGAAGTGAATAAGTTATTGAAATTATTATTTTTTTAGATGATGAAATTAGGCAGAATATAGAGATTTTTTTTGCATATCTCGCTCAAGTGAGAATAAAATGAAAAGATGGAATACTCTCGGGTTCATTTTTGCTCAAACGAGAAGGAATCTCACTTAGGCGAAAATGGAGTAAATTCGGGATGCTCTCGAGTTTAATCTCGCTCAAGCGAGAGGATTTTTGCTTGGGTGAGACCCATTCTCGCTCAAGCGAGCGAATTTTCGCTCAGGACAGTAAAAAAATAAATAAATAAACTTAAATTTTTAATTTTTACTTTTGAAAGTCTAGTTTATTATTGCTCTTTGTTTTTAAGTGAAAATTCTAAATTTTATTTAAAAATATGATTAAAGAAACTTAGTTATGTAAGTAAATTTTGAGATATATTTGGATTGTTTAGAAAGTTCAAAATATGATGTGATTGAACGGTGTATTGATGTGTTAAATGAAGTATACAATGAGGTTAAAGTGTGATCAAGACATAATATTTCCAGGAAAGAAAATACCGTGTTGAGATTGTTATTAGAGTGTATTGATTTACGAGTATACTGTGAATGAGACAATCCTGACTCTACTGATATAATTAAATGACATAGATAAAGTTCGAAGGAGGTTCATATGACTTTGTCCACGACTTGAAATAGAATCTGGTCTTTCAGGTCATATGAATTTATCATGTCATATGAGATGATGACATGAGGAGATATTGAGATAATTATGTGCATGACTGGGTACATTCACGACAAGTAGTATGACATGTGCATGTCTCTTGATGATAATTTCAATACACAAGTCTTTTAGAAGTAGAGTCAAGTGTTTATGTGTTGTGAGTCCGTAGAAGTCTGACATGAGAAAGATGAATTATAAATTATGATAGACATTGGTTTATGAAAATGTATGAGAATTGATTACTTTATGTTGATATGTAAAGTTATATTTATATCAGAAGTAGTTTTAAAAATAGTTAGTTTACCCAGTTGTTTCCATTGTGTTTATTTTCTTTAATATGTAATGATCGTGTATTTACAAGAAAAAATATGATGTTGTAGGTGATAGAACTCCCCCAATAAGAAGTTGGAGAATGAAAATGTTAATTTTATTGTGAGTATTTATAATCTTATTTAAATATTTAAAATCTTTATGAAGAGGGATATATTTTTAGACACGGTACGAAAGAGTTGTATATATTTATTTTAATATTTCATATGAATTATAGTTATTAGATATAATAAAATAGAATCATATAGATTCAATATTAATGAGTGGTGAATAAATTTATACAATATTAAATATCACTTTTAAAATAAAATTCATATATAATTGACTTAAATATTGATCCTTCACCGTAAATTAGTTGGTCAATCTCGTTAACATAAAGAGAAGTAAATATTGTTGCTAGTTTTCCGAGAAATTTTCGTTTTGTTGCTAATAAATAAAACCTTTTCGCAAAACTTCTTATTTGTGGCGTTAAATTAATTATTAATAATATTTAGAAAAAATATTAATTACATATTTTTAATATATTAGTTGAAACATTATTTCTATATAATTAAATTATTAGAAATGATAAATTCTATAAACCTATTTCTTAAAATAAATAATATTCATAATTTTATAATTTCTAATTTTTAAGTACAAGCCTCTTAGAAAAGCGTATTCAAAATAATCAACGCGTGTTTTAAGTGTGAGCTGAAAAAAAATGCGCGTCAATTACAACGTTTGTACTAGTTAAATGATGATGTTTAGCTCACAAGGAACCAGTCTTATTAAGTTTCACATTTCTCTTTTATCAGCAGACACATATCACTATTATTACTAAGGTACTTTACAAGTTACAATGCAGGACAGAAGAGCGGTCCTTATAAATTTCATAATAAAAGGTGGTAAAAGTAATAAAAATTCGACGGCTTTATATTAGAAAGCACAAAATTCAGAATTAAAATTTACTTCACAACAATATCGAACTCTAATTAATTAATTTACTGCCACAGACATCTACTGTAAAATCTTCTCTCTTGCTAAAGTACTCATATTAATCAATTTTCCTAAAATTAATTATATTGTCTTATCTCTAATTGTATTAGACTTATCTTTATTGTTAGTTAAAATAAATATTATTGTGAATCAGTTAGTTTGTCACAATTGATTTCTATATATAATCTCTAACTAATGTGATATGAATGTTAAAATTTTGATTAACTAAATAGGTGTTGAAAATACAAGACAAATAACACAAACAAGAAGCAATTCAAGAAGACACCATGTAATTTTGATTAGTATTTAAAGTAAAAACAAAAACAAATAAAGTAACAAAGAAAAAAATGGATTGAAACAAGAAAAGAGAAGAAAACACATCCCTTTAACCCAAGAACTAAAAAATATGTGTAAAGAAATTCATTATTTTAGAAAAAATTTCAAGATAACAACCAGAATAATAAAAGAAAAAACTCTCAAAAAGAGTAATTTCATTCAATCTTCAACATGTTTACAGATTGTGGAGACTCCTTTATACAAAGAGAAATCTCGTTCTAAAAGTGAAAGAGACAATAAAAATAAGTTAATTTTGCTAATCATGAGTTAACTCCACTAAGCAAAGATTAACACATGATAATCCCTAAAATTAAGAAGTACACATGGTAATTCCTTAAATTTAAAGAGATGTAACAATTATATATGAAAAACATTTATGACTTTTAGATAATTTACATGTGAGCGCCTAATTACTTTTCAATGATATCATGTTGTTGGTTTTGGAAAGCGATATTGGATATAGGTTTATGCAATTGCTAATGTAATGGTAGTTATGTTAAAACAACGAAGAGAATGATAAAGAAACTAGACTTTAGTTTGCCTATTCATGAAATGTTTTTTTGGTTTATAAGAATGTAATATTTTTACTCTTTTATAGAGGTTGAAACATTTCTGAAATGTCTATTTTTATTTATTTTATTTTTTTAAAAAATAAAACTATTTTTCAATGAATATAAGAAAGACTTTTGAAAACTTGAATAATCATTTAAAAGAATAAACCTATTTTAAATCGTATATTTTAAAAGAGACATGTCATAGTTGAAACTTTAAAAAAATAATCATAACTTTTAATATATAAATGTTTCTAAAATTTAACATATGAAATTCCTCCTTTTCTGAAATCCATGAAGAAACCATTTAAGTACTAGACTAATCTTTCTCTTCCAAAACTTGAAAAACTTGAAGTCTTTGATCTTATTAATCTTCTTGTAATCTCCTTTATTTATTTATTTATTTATTTTATTTTATTGTCTCTTTCTTCAACAAGTTTTTCTTCATTGTGAATAATAATATTTGGAACTTTTTTTGTCTGTATATCTTTTATTTCTTTCTCACACTTTCGATATGGTATATGTGCATGAACTTTACAAATGCAGCAACCGAAACTAAAATTCAAGTAACTAACGTTGTCAAACAGAACTGAAAACTGATGAAAGACCCTCCCAAAAGCAAACTTATTGTACAAATAAAACGTATTAGAAGCCAACCAAATAAGACATCATGAGCTGTGGACACATTTTGAGGCAAATCCACACAATATCCATATCAGTAGCACCTAGGGTCAGGAAAAACAGTGTAAAGGTTCAACAAGTTATACTGTAAAGCCTTCAAATCCAGAACCAGACAACAACCCATGACTACCACAGAATGAAAACTGCTGAGCAAAAAGAGAACAGAGAATGAAAACTTCCTCGGTATAATTTAGACAAAGGTATTGGGTTAAAACTTGATGCACACTTGGACAATTTGTAGAGACATAAACTCCTTCAAAATCTGAGCCAGCCATCAGTATACCTCTTTAAAGACCATTTAGATTGAAATCTTGGAGTGATGAACCAATCAGATAAAAGATACCAATAATAAACCAACTCCTCAAGATAAACTAGTAGGGTATTAAAAAAGTTATACTATGTATATTTGTGTTGAATATGTGATCACTATTTAAAGTTTGAAGTTTGAACAGCAAAAGAGGTCCCACGAACGTTATAGGAGGGAGGGCCAAAACACTGTGATGGATGGAGCAGGAAATTGAAAGTTTAAGGCAATACCACATATATTCAAAAAAGGGTTTGGAGAAAGCGTAAAATGTCTAAAAAGAAGGGAGAGAAGATGGCGACAAATTTAGGGACGCATGCACCCCGTTGCTTCCCTTGATCTTCCTAAACACACATAAAATTGTAACCTCTGGGCCCATTCCATTACCTGTTCACAAAATCTCTTTCTTCAATCTATTTCTTTATATCTTGGACCATGTCAACTTTATTTTTAAATGTATTTTACATATATTCCCCTATATCCTCCTCCAAATTAATAATAACATAGTGAATCACTGTACATACATACATATATATATATATATATATTCCCTTTTGCCTTTTCCCCTCAGTTTTTGCTTTGTTTATTTGAAATAGGCAAGTATACGTCTCATATTCTTGTAATCGTGAATTTCTTAAAGGGTGATATTGACAGACATTTGCGTCATCTAAAAGAGATAGACAGAGAGAAAGAGCATAGTTGGACAAAATGGGAAAGCGGCAATCACAATTTTGCTCATGTTGTTTCTTTCTAAGTGAATATAATTGTGGGAAAAAAGTGGAGAAAAAGATAGGTAGCTAGGTAAGAGTGTAGGAAGTAGCATGGTAACCAAATGAAGGGAGATTTGATTCGGGAAAGATAAAATTAGAGATGCCAGAGGGAGAAAGAGAGAGATAAAAAGAAGAACAGAGAAGAGAGGTAGCACACTTTTGAAAGGCCCATGTGGTGAGCATGTGGGGATTGCAATGTGCTCTTTTTCTTAAGGCAATGCCAAATCCCAAGTGCCCGGGAATTTCAATTCCTGTGGGACCTGACGCACTCCTATCAGCATGTTTTCCGGATCCTGCCAATTTTCCTTTTCTTTTCCTTTTCTTTCATCTTCTCTTCCTCCCAATTCTATATGCCTGCGTCTCTACCCATATCTCTCTCTCTCTCTCTCTCACACACGCACAACAATCTCCAAACCCTAGCTATCTCCATTTTCTATACCTACCTCAATCATTCTGTTACATTTCCTTACTCAAATACTATAATCACACCTTTAACTGTACCAAACTAATTCTAATCACGCCAGATAACATAAATTCTTGCATTCTCATCATTTCAATTCAAAAATATTACCAAGTAATTCTGCTCAACTCAGATAACATAATTAGAGACAAAAAAATCTTATAAATTCGAATTCAAGATCATTAGTTTAACGGAAAGAATTTTACAGTTGTTAATGATTTAATATTGTTGTAGTCTTAATCGATAAGAGCTAACTATACGGCAATACAAATTTAAAATACTAGTGATACATATAAAAATAGTATCGCTAGTTTTGATATGGGTATTTATTTTATAACTGATTTTACTTTAAAGAGGGAGAAAAACATGAAGTGATGTAGACTTTTGCTGGCTCAGTCTTAAACAGAATGCTGGGTGCCTTGACTGAATGACCTATAAAAGCATATTTACCACAATCTAACTCCAACATTCCAGAAACATAGGAAATCAAATTACTGTGGGGAAAGCTTATTTTACCTTTTCCCCCTGCTGGTGCTACTTATATAGCATAATAATTAATAAAAATAACGGCACATGAGATCATTTTTAATTATGATTTGAGAACATGGCACATGCATGAGAATTGTATGGTAGCCAAACATTATAGTTTGCATGTCAACCAATCCGAAATGAAGAGTGCGCATTTCATGCCAACTCCTAAGGCTGTGCTGTTGTTCTTTTATTGCTATCTATCAAATCAAATCAATGAAGAAATCATCCATTGGTTTTCTTTTCTTTTTCCTATTCATTCTATGTCTTGGAACTATTAACGTTATTACAAACAATACACTAACTTTCTAAAAATCACTATTCATTGTGTTGTGCCTGTGAAAGAAGCTATACGTGACGACGGTGCTATATTAAATCTATCCATGCGAGGGAATAGCAGGTAGGGAAACAGACCAAATGCTTCGCTTTCTCTATTATTAGTTTATGAGATGAGTAGAATAAATGTACTCCATCAAAATTTTAAGAACACTGCTTTTAAAGACAGAATAGATTTATATACAAAAAAAAATGGGGTTCACCATATATACAGTATGTAGATTATGAAATTCTATGTTTTATATAATAACTACAATATATAAGAATGTGTTCAAATTATTGTTTGTTATTGATTTCATCTTAATCTTTGTATAAATATTATAATTTTATGAATTGTATTTTTTTTTTTCTATTTTAAAGAAATTTTTACAAAATCTTATATAAGAGATGTGATATCTCATGTACTTTTTTATTTATATATTTTTTTATTAAAAAATATATCTCTTATCATATCTTATAAGAAGCACCTTTTGTATGCCAGAAATAAATTAAAAAGTCATATAACTTTATAGAAACAGTTAAAATTTTAAATCAAATAGCTATTTTAAACAAATCATATCTATCTATCTATCTATATAGATAGATAAAACTTCGATAGTTTTTTGTGAATAGTCTGTGTTGCCTTTTTATAATTATAATATATTTATTAAATGAATGGCATATAAACCTGAACGTTAGGGGATGAAAGAAATGATGGTGCTACTATTTTTCACTACACTTTATTGCTTCTAAAGTTATTGAAAATTATAAATTTTGATGAGCACACTACTTGTTTATTGTAAATTACTTAATTTTAAATTTGATTAAGAGTATTAGTAATTAGATTTATTTAATGTTGTTGATAAATTTAAGTTACCTCCAATAATATCCATTGATAATAGTGTTAAAGTTTAAAAATAATGGATTTTAAAAATAATAACACTGCATTGGATAAGATTGAGTTAGTTGAAACTTTCTTATAATTAAGTCCATTAAATGTGATTATTTTTTTTATTTTTTTTAGCTTAATCTAGAGGGAGTAGCTTTCGATAAAATTTAATCAATAAAAAAATTATGTTAAAGATTAATTGGAATCATGCGTCAAACTTTTTTTTTTATTTATAGCACCATTTAAAAACTTGTTGTAGGATATATACAATAATTGCATAATGAATTGATTTTTTTTATAAAGTAGCTCAAGTTTTTTTCTCGTAAATTAAGCTAATTGCTACTTGATTACTTGATTTATTCTGTGTTGTTTAAATTATAAATAAAAATCCATGTTAGATAACATATAAATATTCAATTTATGTTACATTTTATCTATATTATTAAAAACATAATATCAATTAATTCAACTCTGGGATTAATTAATTTTGCATTGAACAAAAAGTTATTATTATTATTATTGTTGTTATTATTATTATCACTATTAATATTATAACTATTATTATTATTATATTATTACATGATTAAATATGTTTGATATATTTTAAACACAATGATCAATGCATTAACAAGGTTTTCAATAATCTAAGCATGAGCAATCTAAATTGATTTTTCACAGCGTTTGTGAGAAATTTTTTTTTGATTGGCACTATATACTTTAATTTAACTACTATAAAAAAAATCATCAATTAAATTTAGGAAATTAATCTACAGATTAAGAAATTATTATTATTTAAAGTAGTTTCTATTATTAATAAAAAAATTATAAATTTTTTTTAAATTAGTACCTAAATTAACTACCAAGTTTATTGGTATCTTTATATACTACTTTAGAAACTACTTTATAAAATTTTATTAATTAAAAATTACTTTAAATATTAATATTTTTTTATACAATTATCTTTAATTTAGTTAATATAATAACTAATTATTTTAATCTCTAATATTAATTTTTATTTAATGATTTTTTTAATGAAAATTTACGAATATATAATATATCATGACAGATTATATATTTTAGAAAACAAAAGAAATTTTATTTATACAGCAAATCGTACAATAATATTTTGTTGTGTTTATCATAAAAGATGAATTTTGTACATATGTTACATTTTTTTGGGAAAACTCAAATCCAAATTTTACAAGAACATCAAGAGATCTTGCGGATAAAAAAAAAAAAACTAGAACATCAAGAAAGACCTGAGAAAATGTTAATATTTTGAACATGTTATATAATCTAATACATGTAACACGTCATGATTAAAGCATGCTATATCTACTTCATTAAATATTGCACAAAGAAACTTTTCTAAGAGTGACCAAATTGAATTTCGCTGAGTTTTTTTCTTGGTACGATGAAAAATAGTGTGGATATATATTTTCTTGGGTCGGCATGTGAATATATTTTTAATATATCAAAACATAACATTATAAAACGAAACCGTGTAAAAAAAATTGGGAATGAAGTCATTATGATTTTTTGTTTAGTTGAAAACTTAATATAAGGATTTATTGTGGAAATGAAGAAAATACAAATACATCCTATTCGATAATTTAATTACCCTAAAACTGAGGGCACATATAAAAAGATAAAATACAAAGCTATAATCATTAATTAATAATAATTAATAGCGATGATAAGGTACAATCTTTCTCTCACGGAGTTCCACTCGCGGGCCATAGGCACATTGTTTCGAAGTGAGTCGTATTTAGTGAGTTTTGTTTGTATTCTAAACAAAGATACCGATGTTAGGTTTGCATTACATTAAGGTCACCTTTATTCTTCTTTACCACTAATCTAAATACATTGTTTTCTTTATAATGTAACATTATTCTCTATGGTTTTGGGTAGTGGGCCAGGGACTCCATGTGCCAGCATGTGCTGTGTCTTTCTCTCTAAGCCCCACCACTCTCATCTTTCGAGCACATAAATTCCTTCCCTTCTCACTCTTCCTCTTCCCAACCCTTCTCCTTCTCTCTCTTTCTCAGATCCTCATCATATACCATTTTCCTTCCATCTGTAACACTGCAACGTCACTCATCAAATCTTACTCTTATTTCTTCTTTCTCCATCTTCTACTCTTTCTTTCAACACTTTCATCAAGGTATGCCTTAACTATTTCACTTTTTTTCTAGCTAATTGCATACATATAAATCACATTAAATTGAATTTTCTCTTGCTATACCAAGCCCTAGCTAACTAGCATATGCATCACATCACCCTTACTCCCCATGTTGTTAATTCCAAACAGAATGCGAAATATCAACTCCGTCAAGCAAGAATTCCTCAAAAAATGGATATGGTGTCTCAGAAAATATAGCTCTCAAAAGAAGAACATGAGTCTTTTGGAGAGAAAGAAAGCCATAAAGCTGTCAGCAGATTTGGCCATGGCTTCCACCAGAAACAAAACCACTCGCTGGAGCAAGGCCCTCATAGCCAATGCTTCCAAAAATAGCAGCAACAAAGTCCTCACGGCACACGTGCCAGGCTCATCACCACCACAGAGGGTAAGGAAAAGCTCCACGAATTATTCCCACAGCACAAGGATCAGAAGCTGCAGAAGAAACCGCGCAGTCTACAGACCAAGGGATAGGGTGGTGGCGAGTTTCATTGCGAAAAAACTGGTCCAGAAGAGAACGCGAAGGCTCAAGAGTCTCTTACCAGGAGGAGAATTCATGGATGATGCGTCTCTGGTTGAGGAAACCCTAGATTATGTACAATCACTGCGAGCTCAAGTTGAAGTAATGAGATGTCTCGTGACTGCCTCAGAGCTCATGATCCTAAATCCATCGTAAATATATCTTTAGAATATACAATTATAATCAATCCATATGCTTCATTATATTATATTTTTATAATATTATGTTTTAATATTCGTTTTTTGGTTTTATAAAATTTGCCCACTTCACATTTTCTCTGTGTGAGATAAAGGGGTGGAGAAAATTAAAAAGAGGCGTTCCCATGTATACGCTAAGGCATTGTACAGAGGTAAACATATATGCAAGTGAATCAAATTAAGTTTTTTGTTTTCATCATCATGCTCTCTCCCCGGTTGGAAATTATGTTGATTAGTTTGCCGTATAATGTTTTATTTGCGTGTTTATCTTTGATTCGTACACTTTTCTTTTGCTTTTATCATCGTATGTCAATCTGTATGTATCATTAAACCGATGTGAGGAAATTGACAATACATGTCAACCAAGTTGATGTTTTGCAATAAACAGCAAATTAAACACGTATGCTAATTAATCATCTATATCTGATATCTTGGTTTTTAGTATGTGTGTCTACGTCTCTATATACTATAATCACAACACTAACAAATTAACTCATTACTCGTGTACATATGCGCAATGATCAGGGGGAAAATAGATGAAACTCTTTGCAGAGGTAAATCCATTTCATATGCCAGTGGAGTACTGATACTCCAGGCCATCATGCTTTTCCATAGCTCATTTGAGTGGAGACTGGTGCATGTATATATTTTGACCTATTCAGGTTTATAAACAAAATTTGCTTTTAGGTGGATGTGTTTTTAAGACTAAATAATATATAGATTTATATTATCATCTAATAAAAATCATTACCCCAATAATTTCATTCCTTTTTATAATAATCATCTTTAAAAAGTATATAAAAAATGTTTGACACTATAAAAACTTCTATATATAATAATACATACATAATAAATTTTATTATTATTTATAAATCCTCAATCAGATTGATTGCAGTATAGCTTACAATATTATTATTTTTTTATCGACAAAGAATAAATTAAATTAAAAGGTAACATTCTAGAAGTATTTCAACCTTTATATACATACCACCTTTTAGGTATACAATATTATCTAAATAAAATTAATATTAATATTTGTAATAATTATTTTAGAAACCATATGGAGAATGAGTTTTCATTTATCAAGAATGTAAATTTTTTACAATAACGTATTGTATAAATTTAATTATTTTGTTATAGCATTAATAAGACAAGCAAAATATTTTTTTTTTCTTTTCTGCTTTAGTTTAATATAGATATGCAGGCACAGAAGTGTCGACTAACATATTGTTGGACATCAAATTATATGAATCTAAGTTCAGTTTATGTGTAAATATATAGCTTGGTAACATCATATGTATGTGTATATATAACAAAATATATTATCACTGGACTTTATCCTTCACAATAGGAATTACTACATTTTTAACTACCTATGTGGATTATGTACATTTTGATCTCGCATTATAGGGTTTTTTTTTTTTTCTCACCTTTTTAGTGGAGGAAATATGTATCCAACGATATACGCATGGTGAAGGACTTTGAGTTTCCACATTTTACTCAATGTAAAATATATCTTGGGTGTAATTTATATTGTTTGTATAATGCATAAAAAAGCAATTGAATAACCATTTCGTTAAAAAAATATTAATAGAAATTAAACTATTTATATAAGAAAAATGATTTATTGACCACTACTTTTTTTTTTCAAAGCAACTATATAACTACTCCTTTAAATAATAAAATATTATATTTAAATGATAATAATAAATATAAATAAAAAATTAAAATAAAATCAATGTATTTAGTTTTATGATAGGCATATAAAATGGTAAGACCGTTAAAATATCATTATTCTATCGTTACAAGAAATAATTAAATAAAAATTATTTTTAAAAAAATAGTTATTATATTAACTTAATTATATATTATTTTAAAAAGCAAAAAAATTATTAATATCTAAAACTAATTTCTATTATTAATAAATAATTTTTAAATTGATATATAATTAGTTACCAATATTTTAACTATTAACTTTAGAATCTAAAATAATAAAATATTAATAACAAATTAAATACTAATTTAAAAATTTTGTTTATAAATTTTATTAATAATAGAGACTACTTTAAATATTTTAGTTTATAAAATATAGTAATTAATTATTTTTTGTCTTTAAAATTGATTTTTATTTTATAATTTTCTTGTATTATATTGTATAACTATTTTAAATTACAGGTAATATATATATATATATATATATATATATATATATATTAATGGAGACAAATCTGTGAATAAATTCATTAGTGATTGAAATAAGAATAACACTATAACATTGTAATCAATGAAGTTTTTATTATAAAAAATGGTTTTAATATCCCCGGAAAGCTTTTAACATTAGTTTACAACTGCTATTAAAAAGGATAAAGTGCTACATATATAATAAACTTGATGTCAAAATTATTGCAAAATTGATTATTTAAACAACATATATGTCTTATACAGATGTGTCATTGAGTAACATAATTGTTTGTTTTAACCTATATTTGATTATGAAAATACAACATTTAATTTTGCCTTATATGTTATTTATGATGAATTTTGTGTGTTAATTTTTTTTATCCACAAAGAATAAAACATAAAAGTAAAGTATTTAAATGATGTTCCAACCAGTGTATAAAATCAAGGCCTATAAATGTCCTGTAATAGTTTCACCAAACTAAAACACAAATTTGATTAATCATAGGTCACAACTTAGGTAAGAGAGTTGTTTATACCCTTCCTTCACATTTATAGAGTTTTCCTCTTCTAACCCAAACTCCTATTACATTCAGTAGCTATGTTTTGCAAAATAAAACCAACAAACAAAGTATAAATTATATTTCTCGTCTAATGTACAAAATTTCCTCCCACGAGAATAAACCCCTACTATACACAATGGTGTTGCAAATAAACCAACCGACACAAAAAACCAGCAGGACAATAACATGTATATATCTTTCATCTCATGCACTCCTAAACATATTCTTTGTATATTCATATGCATTGATAAACACGTCTAACACAATTATACATAAGCACCTACACATTCCAAATACACTTAGGACATGACATTGTATAGTCACAGATTTAAAAAAAAAAACCTTTAGGCATTATATCCGTCTGAGTAAGAGAATGTAGTTCTAGAGATTTTGTGGGTTACCCATATCCAGACATAGAGTTGTGCCATACAAAATACTTCTTCAACATCTATCCTACTATCATTAAAGATAATAACTATTCTTTTGGTTCCAAATCATCCAAACTATAATTACCCACATCACTTTTCATATTTTATTTTGTTTTGCATTTAGTTCAATTAAATGGAATTGATGAAAATGTTGTTTTAAATTTGTATGGTGTACTGATTGAATTTCAACTCATCTATCACACATCGGTCAGATAATTTTTTTATCAGCAAAAAGAATTGGACCACCCCTGAATTCTATGTGTTCTTGTAAAAGGGTTGGACCACCCCTGAAGTGATCCCCGTATTAATTTTTTATTGCTGATAAAAAAAAATCAGCAAAAAGAATAAAATAAATGGGAGTACTTGGAGTACTCCAACCCTTTTATAAAATCCTAACTAAATTCTATCACATAGATCAAGTATGGATCTCCTCAACATCTCAGCTAGATAGTGTTTGATTTCTTACACCCTACAAGGAAATGTATTATCATCTCATATTAAGATAGGCAAAATACACACAAAATATTAGGTAATACATCGTTGTGATAATAATTGATGTGTTTTTAATGTTACTTTAGTTGTAAGAAAGTTCCACCAATTAACAATATGTATTGTATATAAACTAAACAGTTTATATAATATTCATATATGAGTGTGTTTTTCTATTCAAATCAAAACCTATTGGATATGTTTGTTAATTATAAATAAGGTAATTTAGAGAATTTAAATAGGGATAAATTTTATATTACAAGTTAATTTTGTAAAAATGAGTTGGATTTAATAACCAACTTTCTAATATGATTTAAGAGTTTATTTGAATAAAGTTTAATATTGGACCTACTGTAAGATAGTACGCTCACATATTAATTTCTAAGTACAAAATATTCATAATTTCATAAAAGTGTATTAAAGATCATAAATCATATTATAAAATTTTGTAATGATGAATTAAACTTAAAATTATTTATTAATATGTTGACAATAAATCTTATAAAAAATTATAATTATTAATGATGTTTTACTTACAAATTGTGGAAGCTCATTGGTAAAATATTATGATATACTGTATTATGTATTTAAACAACAACACGAAATATATACTATCAACTTTAACCAAATAATATAAAACTGTAAGAATGACTCATGTTACGGAAAATCATCTTTGCAATAAAATCAAAACAACCAATAACTTCTGTGTGAGAATAAAACTATGGTTACCCAACCATAGTGCTAACACTTCCGATTTATTACCAACGTCCCTTGTTTCTACTGTGTCGTAATATTTGTCCTCTTGAAGACTATTACTATAATAATATTTGTTCATTAATTTTATAATGAACTAATTAATTAAAAAGGCATGATTTTGTGAATTGTTTTTTCTTGCAAATTTTAGAACTAAAATAAGTTTTTTTCATGATCAATTCACAATGACGTCTTAGAAGGAACAATTAGTGGATGAGTTTTATAAATTAAGAATATCTAAACAGTGAGTTTGAATATATTTTATTCCCATATTGAAAAGAAATCACTTATGAAATATATAATAAACTAGGAGAAACCCTCACCATTCCTTTTAGAAAGTGCAATAATAAGCCTATATACTTTAATTAATAAAATTTAAGTTTAATATAAATTAGTAAGCACTAGGAAAGAAACCCTCCCCACTCCTTTTTTGAAGTGCAATAGGAAACTTGTCCCTCACATTAGCTGTTATAATACTTGCGCCATTAATTAGCGATGAAAACGCTTCCACGCTAATTAATTGGTATCACGGAAACTTGCTGTTACCATAATCATAATCAGCTTTTTGAAGTGGATGTGTGAAAAGCATAGAGTTTATTCCATTACTTTCTTTAAATGTTTTTTTTCTTGTTCTTTTATCACCAAAAAAATATATATAATGAATTTCATGAATATCTCATTCTTTAATAATTATTGAGCAAATGATTGATTTTAAAAGAAAAATTATATTAAAACAGTTCATATAAATTTTATATTTTTATTTTTATTTATTTATTTAATCAACAATCAATAAATAAAATAAAATACAAAGAAGTGTTGAGTGCTTTTACAATAAAATCAAAACAACTTTTTTAAGCACCCAAATGAGTGCAAACCAAACCAAGTTATTGAAACAGATAATAATCTCTTAATACAAGTATTTGGATATTGAACCCAATCTTATTATTTAAACATTAACAACATAACAATTAATATCTTCTTAAAAACAAAAATACATTTAAATAATATGGTTAGATGCGAAAATAAATTAATCATATTCTAATAAAATTAATTTCAAATTTCTCCTATGGACAAATTTGTTATGGCTACATAGCACTTTAAGGATTTTTCTTCTAGCAAAAATACAGCTTGTTAATTTTCTTTAATTAAAAGCAAACATTTATTACTTTTCAGTATAGTTATGTTTCAATACTTATGTACTTTTTTCACTACACGATTATAATTAATTCCAAGTAAAATTTTCCTCTTCTAGAAAAATAAAAATGAGTTTTTTTAAGCACACAATACTGAGGTTGATCTTTGAAAATTGTGAGTTGAATTAAATGAAGAGTTAGGTGATGTATTAAATCAATCTTTTTCACAATACTAATAACAAAAACAAAACAATGTTTACAAATAATGTTACACGTGGGAAGACTATGGAGGCAGCTTGTTAAGAAAATACGGAATAGATTAAGTGTTTTAATTTTCATTTAGGCTGCTCGCACATAATCAACAGTCTCTGCGAACCAATGGCAAAACGAAATAAATTAACTCTAATTCATAATAATAAAAAAGTTTACTATATTTAAATGTTATTGAAATTGAACAATAATAATAACGTTTTTAAAATCAAGACACAATAATAATTAATTGTTCTAGTTTTTTAATAATTTGGACAATACTATTTGTTTATATTTTCCTATTTATGAAAGACTTAATTTTATATATTTATTTAATATAAATGTTAATTTTATATTTATATTTATTTAAATATTATTAATAATAATAAACTCAGAGTATAATAGAATATAATAAAGATTGCAAAACATTAAAATAAAATTATTAATATAATATTTATATGTAGTTTTTTTTAAAGATGTTGTTTATACAAAGTAAGTTCACAAGTTGGCAACGGGCAAAACTAACCTACAATTTATTATGCGGACTAACCTAACTTAATTTCTAGAAGCTAACTAACCCATAATTATTATAGAGACTAACCCAAACTAATTTTTAGAAGCTGAATGCGGAACGAGTCAGTCGTATTCATCCCTCCCTACACGCGCATATGGAATGACATGTTTCTCTTCATTATACGAGTATTATGCGTGTACATTTTTAGTTGGACATTTAAATCTTTAACAACGAAAGGTTTGTTGTATTACGAATTATATAAGTTGATCAGTACTCTTGTAGATTGAAATACTTTTAAATATTTAAAAATTAATAATATTAAGAAGGAAATTTTACGTGTAATTAATTTTATAAAATTAATTTATAATATGAGATTTGTATCCATTTATATATTATGAAATATTTTTATCTTTAGTCGATATGGATCTCTAACACATTTTTTTTAGGCTACCAACTTGTTTATATGATTATATATTATGATATTATGAATGGTGATCTAATAACGGTCTGAGTTGCATGATAAACTTTACAAATTTTTATATACTCTTAATAAGATATACTCGAGATGGGTCTGATACAATATTAAGATGTGAATTTTAAGTCTAATTTAATCTCATTAAATCGATTTATAAAATAAAATTTGCATCCACTTATATATTATAAAATACATATCTTATATATATTTATTTTTTTAAAAAAATAATTATTTGAGATAAATATAATAATATAAAGTTGTGAATAAAAAAGAAAAGAAAAATAAAAAGTTAAAATAATATGGTAAAAGAAATTAAGCATAAAAGAGAGTCCGTTTTGTCCTGGAATGACGTGATAGGATGGATTAGCTCCCTTTCTGTCAAACTACAACTTTTGTTGGTTGACAGCTATTAGTGATCATCAATAATGATGCTTAGTTATTTTAGTTAATTAGTCTAAATTTACTTACCCCTTTTTATACGCACCAATCAAATCAACACCAACTGTCACACATCTCATCTTTCATGCTCCATCATGTGGGAACAATCAAAAATTAAAAGAAAAACTAATACATTTAATTATTACCGATGAGATAAACATCACAAATTATGTCTTTTTAAACAATCATTTTTATTAGATATCTTCTTCCAAGACATCCACAAATACAATAAAAGAATGATTAGACTAAAATTCCTTATATAGTTCATGTTTACTTCTTTTTCTTTTTATTTAACATAATAAATACACAGGTAAAATATTTAAATATTAAAAAAAATACATACAAGTATAATTTTTAAAAAATAACGAATTATTAAATTTTAAAAATGAAAAATAAATAAAAATAAAGTTTCTAAAAGAATCCGACACTTAAGAAGAAACCAAAGGAGTGTCTAATATTGAAAATTTTCCTAACTTAAAAATAAGCAAAATTAACTATTTTTACACTGATTAGAAATGACACTTCCTCTGTTATTTTTACCTGTCTCTAAAAAAATGGTCTCTTTTTATATGCTTTTTTTTTATAATTTTAATAGCATGTATTTATTATTATTTTCATTATGCTTTTAGTTCTTACAATAATTTTTAAACAATTTACATGTTTTCATATAATAAATAGATATTTTCTATGTTACCTTAAAATAATATTTATCGAAAATTATGTTTAAATTTAAAAATAACAGTATTTTTGAAATAGCAATTTACTATAAATATACTATATATAAATATTTTTAAAAAATAATGAGGGGAAGGAAGGAGAGAATAGAAGGCTGATTTGCGTAGCCCATGGCATGTCAACTTCGGCCTAAAGTGCGGAAACTGATTCTTTAAAGCGTAACATAGTGAATTCTATGGCCCAATTGTAGCCCAAGACACGTACTTTTTAACCCACGTCATTAATTCATCTTTTGATAACGTTAATAAATAGTATTTAAAATACTTTTTTACCACTTTAGTTCTTTTATTTCATATCTACTTACTACTTCATGATTATACAAAAAATTTTATATGAATTTATTGTATAAAAAATGTATGCTAATAGCATATCACAACTTACTTAAATGTATGATTATAGCATATCATAACTTACTTAGGGGTAGATTTTATTACTTATTACTTAGTTTGACAAAACACTGCGTGCGTTATGAGAGAGAAAAAGGCAGAGAAGAAAATCCTCAAACCCTCTTCATTTCCTTTGATCCTCTTCTTCAATGTCTCTAATAATGCTAACTCAAATCAAGCTCTGTCTTCTATTGTTGGAGTGGTGGTGCAGAAAAAAAATGTGGTGGAAAGTACACGTGGCATAACACACCTAATTCATTGCTAACGCCGTCCGGCTCGTTCAAGAATATGTAATATAAATAACCTACTCTATAAATACTTTTATTCATAAAACAATAACCAAATTTGTTTAAAAGAATTACCTAATTTATCCAAATAAAAATGGAGTTCAATGACTGTATAAAGATTATTTATGCAATTAATTATATGTTAAAAGATAATCAGTACAATCTTCTCACTTCGCACTAGTAATATCTTTGAAGATAAATTGAACTGTTTTTTACAAATACTTGAAATTTTTTGTAAACATGTTTTCGTCTGTTCTTTTTCTAGGAGATGAAAAAAAAGTCAATTTGGGAATGTAATGAATAATCATATGCAAAAAGTTAATACACGAAAATATTAAAAAACTTTGTGATTTTTATAAACACTAAAAACACACTTTAAAGTTAGTCACAAAGTTTAAATAAATAAAATTAAGAAAAAACAATGAATATCTCAATGTGAGAATATGTTAAGTTTTGGAAAAAAAACTACCAAGTTTCACTAATAATCATTAAACATAAGTAATTTATATTTTAAGAGAGAAGTTTAGGCAAGTGTTTTTCACTATAATTTAGTAACATAACACGTATATTTTGCAAGCTAAAAAATTAGAATGAGATGTGCAGTTCTATTTATAGGAGATTTGTCCTATAAACTCTCAAATGACAAGGTGATAAGTGACATCACATGTTCCATGCTCATGATCCTCTCAAATGAGAGGTTGACAAGTGTCTTCCTCTTATTTGAGAGATGAGAGGTTGACAAATGTCACCTCTTATTTGAGAGATGAGAGGTTGACAAATGTCACCTCTTAATTGGTGTAGATAATCTTCATTAAAGAAGAGTCATGTGGGCATTCATGTTTCTCATGCTACATTCATGTTTCCCATGCCAAGTGGTGAGTCACTTTACAATACACACCCATTCTATTACTATACACATTCATTCTTCTATTAGCCCAAATATAAGTCTCAAAATTAAACCAATGTCCAATACATGACCCAAATAAAATTATTTAAACTAAAGTCCAAAGGATCAAGTACATCATCATCTAGTACTAAAGACACTGAGTGCTGAGTGCTGAAGTCTGACTTGAGCGTCAGAGTGCCTTTTGCCGGTACTATCTGAGATTGGAGTTCACGGAGACAAGGAGTGAAGGAGTGAGAGAAGCAGAAAGAGTTCATTCGAGGGGAAGGAAGAATAGATAGATCGACCGAGAAGGAAGACAATAATTATCTTGGTTCCAACCCTAGTCTTATTGAAGTCAGCTAAGTTTTAGTCTTCTTGTAGTCAGTCCTCCGACTAAGACTCTAGTATTCTTTCATGGTGTGGAAGTTTTCTTTGACATACGTTCTATACATTATTTCCTCATAAAGTTGTCCTTTTTATTGGACCTACAAAACATGTACAAAAGCCCAATTAGGCTCATTTATGCTAATAAGTCTCTAAACAAAGTTCTAGGTATTTATCCTTCTTATTTTGTGGATGTTGTGGCTAGACAATTTCCATCATCCCCTCCCTCTTGAGAATGATTTGTCTTAATTGTTGATTCATGACACCGACCTTATTATTGTTGGAGGTTCATGTTTTTCCTCCAAAATCAAACATCCATCTGAAACAAATACCAAACAAATCAAGTGGCATATGTACAAAATAACCAATAAGAACAAGATTCTTTAAGACACAATTTTCTTTTTTTGTTTTTTTTTTTCTGCTTTGTTTGTTCTTACTTCTTAGTTGCTTGTTAAGATGATAAAGAAATAAGTACAAATTTTTTATTATAAGTGAAAATTATTTTATTAGTACGACCTTCATGAATGATTTTAGGATCAGATTGTCAAGGTCGTTCTAACAAAATATCAAAAGCTTCCCTTGGTACTTAATTACATAAAACATTTTCTTCACATTACTTTCAATTGTTGCTTGACTACCATATTCCCATCTTTAAAAATCCAAGAAAGTTTATAAAGTTTGAGGAAGAGAAATGGTAGTTAAATTCAACATTTGAAGCAACCTAGTGCTACAAAGATCGTAAGAGTTTGATAAGAAGTTTGAAACATATTCTCTTGTTGGGATGTAATAGATTGATCAAGAATTTTTTTCCTAAGAAAAGTTCATCAAAACAAAAACAGCCCTAATATTAGAAATATTTGGACTAGAATTTTCTTTGGAGGTTGATAATGTTCATTGAACATAATACTACCCTCTTTGCTCTCCATACTTTCGCAAGCTTCAATCATTCTCCATAAAAAAAATACAAACAAAAGCACAAAAAGAAGACTATCAATTTGGAACTAATAACAAAACACTATATGAAAGCCATGTAAAACACTATATGAAAGCCCTTTGTAATTTTACATGGCTATTTATACGCAATCTGTATGAGTTGATGCTTACTTTTTGTTTCACTGGAGCTGATATCCTGCAACATATACACTGCATTTTTGTCTAAAAGGTGACTTGATAAGATAGACAAATACAATAAAAAAAAGTAAACCAATACAATAACAATATGTGTGACACACAATTAGCGTTTGAAGGAAAGAATTAAGAATTACACTTCCATGTTTTGATTTTCACGTGCAAAATACAAAATAAAGTATATGTCAAAAACCTAGAAAAGACTACGAGTACAAGGATGACAATATACAAAATGATTTTCATAGGACAAGAAAAAAAGCTTTAAACTTAAACAAAATTATTTTTCAATTCTCTCCATTGTCTTTTTTTTCCTTCTTGATTTTTTTTATACACAAGAGACAGTTGTGGATCATTTAATATTTAATGTGCAACAATAATGTTGCATTGCATTACATGCAGTTTATCTATAAAGACCTTTAAATTATAGTTTAATTCTTCTTTAAACAATATATTTACTTTCGTTTTTCATCATTATCGCTTTTTGTATGGAAGATAGTAGGTACGTGACTTGAGAAATATTTTAAATTCAAAGAATTTGAAGAATAACATTTTAACATATATTCTTCATAAACATCCTCTCTAAATAGAAATAAAAAAATGCATTATCATTTATGAATATTAAATACATTTTTTTCATCCTATTATCTAACTACTCATAAGTTTTTATATTTATCATACATTGTGCTAAAGATACAATAAATATATATATATATATATATATATATATATATATATATATATATATAATCCTATTATTAAACGTTAAGATTGATAATATGTGTTTTTTTAGGATGATTTTTAAACATCATTTTCAAAATGTAACTACATAATTTATATTTTAAGAAATTGAGGGGAGACTGATTAAATATTATGTTTCAAGAGGAGGAAAAGATGAGATGGGGAAGGGTTTTAATGGGCGAGGGAAGAAAGAGAAAGAAGATTTTAAAACGAATTATTTTTTGTAACTATAATTTCAAATTTCAAAACATATGTAGGAATAAAATTCAGTAATTATGTTGGAATATTTTAAATTCTCTTTTCCTTCTCTATTAATTCTTCTTTTACGGAAACACAATTTAGATGGACAGTTTTTTCTCCTTTCCATTTCCTTCCATAAAAAAATAAGTAAAAAAAATTACGTTAATTTTCATATACATAAACATAGAATGCAGTAGAAGGCAGTAATTTTAAAAAGCTAATTTAAATGATAAATATAAAACTAGTTTTTAATCCAATAACTCAATTAAAAATTACTGGATCGTACAGTAATTCACAAATTTAACCATTAAATGATATGATGTCGTCTTAATGATTAAAACTTTAGATATTCAAACATTCGTAATTATATGATATCGTTTTAATTATTATGGTATAACGTGTATCCATATCTTAAAATTTAGTATCCGTTAAAATGAAGTAAATTGATTCTGAAATAAGTGAGGGTTGAAATTAAGTTTATCTACATTTTTAACTTTTTACTATTGATTTTGTAAGCTATGTCTCTTTTCTTTTATTTACTCACAATATGAAAATTTTATAGAAGACTATTACATTATTATGTGGTGTCTTTGCCGGATAGAAAACTTTCTGATTAGATTTCAATAAGATCATTTATATATTATCATATATTCCAGTTATTAATTTTTAAATAAATAATTATGAATTCATTTATCCTTTTAAAAGTACAATTATTTATTTTACAGAAGTTTAATCCTTATATTTGATATCTTTGCACTGGTGTGAATCTATGTTGGTAGTCCAAATAGTGGGTTATGGGCTTGGATTTGGGTAGTGATCCATGACAAATAAATTAGGTTATGTTTGTTACAACTTTACATAAAGTAGTTTTCTATGTATTTTATTATCAGAAAAGTTGCATATTTTTGTTTTTACAGTTTTTATTCTTATGCTAGAGATGTGTAAGTTTTATTCACATAAGAACGAGGGAAATTAATTTTTAAGCTCTATTATAATTTCACTATTCTTTTATTATTTTGTTTCAATTAATTTTAAACTTAAAAAGTATTTTCGAGAATATAAAAAATGAACTAAAGATTTTTCGAAGTTAAGTAGATATTTTCATTTTTAATCATTTTAAATTCGAGCCAATTTTTGAATAGAATAAAATCTAGACACTGTTTTTTGGTAATAATAGAAAGAGAGTGACAAATAAAAGAGATGAAAGATGATGATTTGACTGGGGAAAAAAAGAAGGGAAAGATTAAAAAAAAGTGGAACCCACCTTTTTGGCCTTCTGTTTTGGAAAAGAAAGTGAAAAATGATTTATGATGTCACATCATCCACTACACTCCCAAATTTCACCCTATTTTGCTATTCATTTATGTTATGCTTGAGTTTTGCGCTCCTTTTTTTTAATGTTAATAATAATAATATGAAATATTAAAATATTAAAATATTAAAAAGTTATTCTTTATAAAAGTAATAGTAATATATTAATAATTTTAATAACTAATAATATCATTTTTAAAATTAAATTATTTTAAAATTCACTTTATGTCATTGAGTTTTTAATTAAAAATTTAGTTTTAATTTAATAGTTCGTATCGATTTTTATTATCAGTCTTTAATGTGCTCAAATAATTGAGAAAATATGTAAGTTGTTATCAATTTTTTTTATGTGTTCAATTCCTATTATTAAACTTTTTTTATTAATAAAGAGGCGAGATTGAATAAAAGAAATAACATAATTAAAAAGTAATCAAGCCAAAAAGAATACACTATCTCTAGCTAGAAGTTTGATTTCAAAAAAACCACAATCACTTCAATAATGTAAAGAATAGAGTTTGTTATAGAATCAATTTCTCTTTTATTTCCCTTTTAATGTAATTTCATTTTCTGTCGCGCTTCTTTTTACCGTTATCCAAGATGAACATATATCTGGACTCTACATTTTGTCCTTTTTAATAATCAAACAAGTAGGAATGCATTGATCCTAGACGTGTTTGAGGAAGCAGGAGTTAGAAAGAATGTTAAAATCTCTAAAGTAAAATGTGTTTGCTTGGTGACAAGAACGTAATGAGCAAGAGTTGAAGCAAACCCCCACTAGTGTTTACTTAAATCAAAGATGATAGCTTAGGATAGGTAGCTAAGTGTGAAGGCATATATAGAGTACTGGATTAGCTTTAGAAGGTCTTTTCAAGAGGACGAAAAGTGAATCTTTATCGTTATTATTTAACAAGTAACGTGATCAAGTGTTGAATTATTCTAATGAAAAAAGGTTTAACCCTAATGATGGCAGTTAGTTCCTTTCATTCATGGCAATCATGCATGTCTAGTTTGTATCCATCAAGATTGGCCCACGAGCATGCTGGGTTATAATG
>Ga0123342_1001264_pt1 | contig 42468 bp, 22 predicted proteins | sample Turbeawhitnodule_FD_89960 | JGI IMG/M metagenome (GOLD analysis project Ga0123342, IMG submission 89960) | Root nodule microbial communities of legume samples collected from Mexico - Turtle bean Mexico white nodule | ecosystem: Host-associated > Plants > Roots > Nodule | place: Mexico: Nepantla...
AATTGGTTTCTAAATTAGTTTATATTATTTTCTATTATTGTTAAATAGTTTCTAAATTGGTATCTAATTAGCAACTAAGGTTTTAACTACCAATTATTTAGTTTCTAAATTTGGTAACAAAAATGTTGGTTGCTAATTAGATACCAATTTAGAAACTATTTAACAATAATATAAAATAATATAAACTAATTTAGAAACCAAATTTTTTTTTAGTTTCTAAAATGATCTCTAATTTAGTTACTATTGCAATTAATTATTTTGATTTCTACAAATTAGTTTCTATTTCATAATTTTCTTGTAGTGGGTTGAGATATTCCTGAAATATCTTTATTTATATATTCTTTTCTTTTTGATAAAAAAAAAAAAGCAAATTGTGTAAAAAAAAAATGTAACTAAACATTATTAACCCTTAAAACGTTGGTATTACACAAAATTATGTGCAATTTTAATTTTCTGATATAATAAGGTTGTGATGTGTAGATAAGAAGTGAGTTATCTAAAGAACTTTTGCGGGCTATATAAGATGCATGATTTGATATACCATGTGGTGGATAGCATAGACTGTGTTTTAAAAATTTGCATCCATGTAGAATTCCATCAATAATGAAAGGAAACGTAGCATACAAATTAAGAATAATGAAAGCAAAAGTAAAAACTTTTTGGTAATTTCATTCATTTTTGAACTATATATATAGGAGTAGGCTTTGAGACTTATTTTCAGACATAGGGTGAATGATCCTAGGATATAGTGCATGTCAAATTACGCAATCTCCCTTTTAAATTTTCCCGACAAAATATGTAATTAATTAACTAACTGCATCAGTTATTGGTCACAGCACTTGTTTTTCTGTTGACAGTTTTGTAGGATTACACAAAACTTTAGCCTTAGCTTGTTAAGATATATCAATTAAGAAAAGATAGGATCAAGTTCCACAGTTCAAATCTGAACGCCGCAAATAAATGATGTGATTTTGACTCTCTTTTTACACATATACAACCACAAGCATATATATAGAGTTTCGCTTCCTTCAATATATTCTTACATCTCATCTAGAGTTCAAAATCAGTTTAAATACACATTTCTCTTTTTAACTCATCGATTAAGAATAGAGTTTAAAAACAGTTTAAATATACTTTTCTCCATTAACTCACCGAAATATTTTTAAAAACAAAATTGTGCGTCAACTTACAAACACTACAAGAAAAACATGAAATAGAAATCAATTTTAAACAAAAAATAATTAGTTGATATAGTAACTAAATTAGAAACCATTTTAGAAACTAAAGAAAAAATTGATTTTTAAATTAGTTTATATTATTGTTAAATGATTTTTAAATTAGTATCTAATTAACAACCAAGGTTTTAACTACCAATTATTTATATTATAAATTTGATAGCAAAAACATGGATTGCTAATTAGATACTTACTTAGAAATCATTTAATAATAATATAAACTAATTTAGAAACTAAAATTTTTTTTAGTCTCTAAAATGGTCTCTAATCTAGTCACTCTAGCAACTAATTATTTTTTGTTTCTAAAATTGATTTTCATTTTATTATTTTCTTGTAATAAAAGCAGACAATATTTCAGATATTGTGATTGACTCTACTAATATTATCTCTCGGATTTATAGTTAAAACATGTATATGCATATAGTTCTACATAACACGCCCCAAAAGGTGGTGAAAAAAGTGTATATGAGAATTTCTAAGGCACTATGAGACCTTGCTCCTGAATCCATAAGCAAGGAATCTTTGTGATCTGACTTTGTTCTAATGGCCCCCTCCTCCTTTTTAGCTCCTACTTCAAGACTCAACCACCGTGACAGACGCCATTTACTTGAAATAATATGAACTACTTTTTCTTCTTACAATTTATAGGCAATACTATCTGCTAAATAATGCTCACAGAACACATTTCATACTGTTTTTTTAGCATTTGGTTATTCTGCATATTTGAATTGTTATTATAAAAACAATTATGAGGTTGTAGGGTAGCTCAGTTACTGAACAAGGTGATTGAAGAAAGGAGAATGGGAAGAGTTTTAGGCATAGTGGGATGGTCAAAGTTGGTAGTTATTTCCCTTTTGCATATGTTATTGTGCAACGGCTTCTCTGCATAGTTTTTCTTCTGTGGCCCTTCTGCTTCCAAATTTCAGATTTAGACTTTGACCTTATAATAAAGTAGAAACAAAGTTTATGTGAGAATACATAAAAGTAGAATGTGCTTCAATATGTTATACCTATTTATATATAATAACTTCTTTTGCTGAAAACGGATGTGGTTATAATTCTAGGTTAAGCTTGTGGTTCTTGTAATATCTTGCTGAAAAGTCTCACATCAAATGTATATATTAAGAAATAATTTATGAATTTGATGAGTTTTCACTCTTTCTTTTGGAGACATCCATATAGTTAAAAACACCATGATTACTTACCTATAGATTATAGGTCAAGAGTTTATTTAATATTAAAATAAATTATATAATAACTTCAACAATATCTCTCTTAATTATTTGTAGAAGAAAAATATGTTGGGAATTTTGATGTATAAATAAAATATGATCTAGAGCAACATAGGCATCTAGCTTGGCCATTTTTCATGCATGTGCAGATTCTAAAGAAACAGTTTTGTGTAACTCTAGAGAGGAACAAGAACCCCAGAATTATTGAAGAATCACAGTTATTGGTATCAAACTTTTCAGGCAAAATGCATCATAGAGAGGTTTGTGACGACAAAGAACAACATAAAATATGTGTTTGTTTTCGCAAAAGGACATTTACATAGGATTTGCATCTTTCTTTATATCTACATATGCACATTCATTGCACTCATTTTTCTATAGCAAGTGCTGATTTAAGCTCCCATTACGCTACGTGGTTTTTCACACCAATGAAGTGAGTTCAAACTGTGATGAATAAGTAAATACAGTGCCAGAATTTGAGGTAAGCATCCACATGCCTATCGTGTATATAAAATTGCATAGGCTATGTATTCATTCACATGAAAGTGTATAATGAAGTTCATGATATTATGATATGATGATGAAGAAGTTGTAATTTGAAGTTGGAAGTTGTTGTTGATGAACATGGTTGGATCAACTTGAAGCAAGCATCTATATAGTGTCTCGAATTCAATGATATCGGGAAGAAGAAGATGTGCATGGAATTCAGGACTCAAACTTTTCTGCCAAGTAAGATTCCACCTATTTTATTAATCATGTATAAATAATATTAGGATATGTAGTTTTAGAAAGAAAAATAAATGGTCAGAAACATGATGGTCATGCAAATGGTTTATCTTTTCCAATGTGAGTCTTTAATGTATTATATCGTGAAGCTACTTCAACTGTTTGAAGGCATTCATTATTTGTCTATACTAACAAAGTTAGGTCACTAGGGTAATGCTAGTTACTCGGGTTCTTAAAATAATACCCATTAACTCATTTTTTGAGTTGATCAATATACGTTAAAATTTAATGTCGTATTTCTCTCTTGATCAACATTAAATAGTTGAAACCCTATTAAAACTAATGAATATTTTTGGAGTGGGAGATAAACACAATATTTTATATATACATGGTAATATTATGTTAATTAAGTTTTAATATAGAGAGAATCTACTCCCCTTTGATGCATTTTTTTTTTGGTACTTTTTATTATAGCAAATGTAACCAATATCAAAATATAGAAATTATTTATCATACAAAAAACATTAAAAAAAATTCAAGTAATTACATTACAAGAATGTGGAGCACTAGCTGCCAGAAATAATCAACCAAAAAGATGTTATCAGAGTCGTCAAATGGACTAAAAAACAAAGTAAATAAAATGTACAAAATTAATGTGGCCTAAGTCGACGTAACATATCATATATCTTTGAATTACTATCCTATGTAGCATTTCCACCAAGATTGTTTCTCCACAACAGATTGGTTCTCATCTAAGGCAGAAGTATAGAGGACCTGAGGCTATAAGTTTGTTGGACCAGCGCTCATTTAGACTAAATTTGGTGTTAGAAAAACCTTTGATATTTGGACTGGGAATTTCTTATTCTACCCTTCCTGGTTTTGGATTCAATAATATGTTTTGCAATTGGGTCGAACTCATTTTGCACTCTGCACATCTCTCTTTCGACTGTTTCTTTACTTCCATATATTTTTCTCTCCCTTCCATAAATTTTCGTATTTATAAAAATGTTCCTATATAATATTTTAAATTAGATAATCTGAAAATCATTTTCTAAATTCATAATTAACTTTCGAATTACATAATCTAATTTTTTTTTTCAAATGCACTATTAGTTTTCGAATTACATAATTTGAAAGTCTTTTTTAATGAGATTAGTTTCTAAATTATATAATCTAAACTTTTTAATCCAGAAACTACTAATCTAGAAATACAATTTTGAATTATGTAATCAAAATATTAGGATAACACAAGAATGAAAAGTATATTCATAATATTTCATATGGAGTGTAAAAAAAAAAATATAGAAGTGTAGGAAGAAACAGACCTCTCTCTACTAATGGAAAAATTGACGGTACATGATCTCAGCGAGGGCACCAAACAAAGTGTAAATGATGTGAATATAGTTGAATTAAGAAATATCATCTACTTTATAAGTGGACGATTTTAACATATTTTACTAAAACAACCGTCGTAAACAACAGTACAAAATAAAGAAATAAAACATATCACATGAAATGAGCCCATGAGCAAATAGTAAGCTGAGCCAGCAGAACCTGAAGGCCTAGGTGATATCGAATGGCTATGCATTTTAGAAGAAATGGGTTTTGTACAGATGAAGCATCTTACAATTCAGCATGCTGAGGGAACTACACTGATCTAATTCAAAGATAATAATGTGATTATTGGGCCTAAAGAGCCTAATGCCCGAAAAAGAATTATACAGAATGAATATCTATCGGGAAAAGAACTACCAAAGCGAAAGCTAAAAACTAAGCAGTCCACACAGCTTCCTTCAGCTACATATTTTACATCAAATGCAATTCATCCAGAAATGATAGAACATTCTATTACGAGGAGGCAAGTCGCTGCAATGTGCCTTATAATGGGTCTCGCAGGAATTTTAATGCATGCTCAATTACCCCCACCAATGCAAGAAAATTCCCGTTCCAAACCCCCCAAATACCTGCATCCAAAGAAAAGCACATCTTCAAAGATCAGCACGGGAACTGAGACGGAGAGAATCAAGGGACTGCAATAATAATTAATACTAAAGAAATGCTTATAAGACAGTATTTTTTGTTGAAATTATTAAAACTCACAAATTATAAGTGATATTCATCAAAAAGGGAGTACGACCAATATTTCACAAGTCTCAATAAATTTCAATCAATAATAGTGTATTTAAAAATTATGGTTTGATTTCATAATATTTTTTTGTCTACGTACATGGTTTACCAGTGTTTGTTCCATATCAATTGCTGAAGATGAAGAATGTAATTATCACATTAACAAGTTTAGATTCTATAAAAAATTTCAGCATTATTTTTTAAATGGGAGAAACTATCAAGTATGCAAGTCCAAGCTCAAGAAGTAAATTCAACCTGAATTCAGGAATATAACCACCAATATGGAACGGTCCTAAGATTTTACAATGGCACCCATGTTATTTTAAAAGGCAATAAATATGCATTAGAATAACCAAAGTTTAAGCCTACAATTTGGACAGATAATACAAAAAATACTCACCACAAAATTGCAGTGTATGAATCATGGAACATATAACTTCATGACATTATCAACTGATTACAGGTTGAAATAACTTTTTGAATTCATCATAAAACCACCTGCAAAACAAGTCAAATCACTTAAGACACCTGAAAACTAAAAGACCGGAAAAAGAATCTACAAGGCAAAAATGACAACTCTGATTTTATTCAGATTTTTGTCTAGATTGATTAACAAGCCGTGGATATACAAATACAGTTAATAGCTACACTGCTAGTCCCAGTATGAACATTTAAAATATGAATTCAAAACCAGAAGTCAAGCATCTAAAACACATACACGATGGAATAAAAAAGAAACAGAAATGCAAATAAAACAGCATTCATGTTCCTTCCAAACTAATGAAATAATTTCATCAGAACTTTGCATTAGAATTTTAATCCAAAATAGACGACCATATCCACATAATATTTGGTAAACATGGATTAATTAAATGTCACATAAAAGCTAGCCCATATGCCAAATACGGCCTTGTAATGGGTATTCAAGATGAGTAGGTAAACCTATTGTTATCAAAAGTGGCTGTTACCAAGGAAATTAATGATGTGCAATGGCAACACAGAGCAGCCATGGGGCACTACAGTGACATCCAGTGTCTCTCAATAGCTTTATAGTGGCACAATAGTGCTATTGTTGAAAAATTCCTTGGATCCAAGATCTTAACTCCATCCACTAGTGCAGCTGCTATACAGCATCTTCTTGTCATCCTTGGCAAGTCTCCAGCCAATTGAACTTGAGTTAATGTTAATGCATTTTATTTTCATTTGAATAGAATTTAATTTTTCAAGCCAAATTATTGACAGCTTTTTCCCGCACAATCACAGCAGTTATGATGAGTTTCAAAAACCTAATTTTCCCCTTCATTGTGTTGGTGGGGGAGTCGGTGGAAATGACAATCATAGACAAAACTAACCCCACTTCTTGAGCAGGTCTTTCAAAATACATCCCATCTTTTGCCCACCCATCCCACCAGAGTCCAGCAACAGCAATTACATCTCTCTTCCCAACATTTTGCATCAGTCTTAGACTTCCTGTTACTGTTTCCTGGCAAGCTTGTTCTATTTCCACCCCTCTTTTCATCACTCGAATGTTTAAAGCTTTCAGATATATTGTTTCTGTCCCCCTTTTAGTACTTTTCAGCTTTATATGAGAAATTATTTATAAGTATAGATTATATTTATGCATACAAATATATTTGAAATAGTGGACATTCCATAACCACTATAGTGTATTAGGGGTTGGCACTAGATTGATGACTATGGCTTTTACTCTCACCGTATACACGTTGTGGTAGTCCCATGAGATGAGATCACAGTAGTTTTTCCACGAAAATGAAGATAGTTTCTCTCCATAACATGTATGAAGGTTCTTGTTTAAGATATCCTTCCAGGTTCAATAATAAATGTACTGTCTGGTATTCAACTTTTTCCATGAAAAGTGATTACCACAAAATTAAGCATTTTCTTCCATTTTTCTCTTCTATGAACCAAAAAATCATCAAATTGAAATAAAACTAGAGTTAATAGTGCCAATCTAATGTTACGTAAAAAATGGAATGAATATAAAGTAGAAAAACAAGGCACATTCTTAATGCTCAGCCATGTCTGAGAGCAGCATGAAAATGGGTTTCAGTTTCAAATTTTCCACCATCTATGGCAAGTCTACGTGATAATAAAATCAGCTATTTTTCACGTTTCCCTGTTTTTTATAACTTTCTACCAAGAAAATGATGAATTAAAAATATGAAAATTGTATAATTTGAATGAAACAGGCATATGCTAAATCGAAATAAAATGAAAACTCTCTAGAATGATGGATGACTTTAAGGAAACAAACCTGCATAGGAAAATGGGCTGTATTCTAGTACATTCCTCAATTCCTAACTGACATCGCCTGTCATTTTCTTGTTTAAATTTATCAGACGGAAGGACTTCACATGGACCTTGAATAGAGCCAGCCATTTCAGTTCTATCACTATTAGATTCATAAACCTTCAACAAAGAAAACATATATATAAGAAAATATCCAGACGCAACACATGATTAAGAATGGTGAAGGATGTCCAGGATGTGGAGAATTATTATTTGCTTGAAGTATCAAACAAAATATAAATTAACTGTATAGGTTACAGGTTTAAACCAATAAACAGTTTATGGTGTATAAGTGCATGCAAAAGCCAATGCAGCTTTAGATAAAATATATAAAAAGCATAATTAACATACCAATGACAAACTTCACCTTTACATTAATACATTTATTTACATTGATCTAAGAAAAACATATCTAATTATAATTTTGTATATAAAGATGTATGTAGGTATGTGTAGAAAACTACCTCATTGACTTCAGATATACACGGATGACCAATATTCCCTGGCAAATCATCAGGAAAGTAGCACTTTGTCACCTTAACCCACTTTACGCCAGTTTTGCAATCTTCCCACATAGACTGAAAATAAAAATGGAATAACCTTCTTTGTTAAAGTTCTACATATTTATAAAAAAAATTCATTTTTTTACATAAGGGCGCAAATCAATCAAAACATAAGAAATAGAAAAGTACACTAAAAACGTTTTTGGTATTCATATCTACTTAACTTTTCTGGTAAGTTTCTACAGGTATTGTATAATCAATGGCTAGTGTATAATCGAATGAAAGAATTATAATTTGCTTGCCTGGAGTTTAGAAGGAGCTAGTTTTCCATTGCTGGTAGGAAAAAGAGCATGACCCTGTAGCCTATATGATACTCCATCAACACAACAAGATTGATAAAAAATCTTCTCATCTGCTAGTTGCACTACATCACCAATCCAGTCTACAGCATGTGAACTATCTGAAGATAATACAGGATGCTGTCTACCTTCAGTATTAGTTCCAGAAATTCCAACAATGTTTGCAAGTGCAGCATCTTGGTCATCACGCTTGATATCATAAGTTAAATTTTCCCCTTCAAGAGAGTCCTTCTGATTATTATTCATAATATTACTATCAATGTGTTTTTCCAGTGATACTTCAGCGTTGTCTTTTGACATTGTCTGTTCCACTTGAAAGTCTTGTGATGATTGCATACTATCACATCTAGCCAGCTCAGACAAATTAGGAAGAGACTCACATTCTGAAGTCTCTTTACTGGTCAAAACCTCAGAATTTATTTGTTTAGCAGAGCATTCACCTAGCAAGCCAATAGAAGGACTAGAAGCTGCACTAAGAGATTTCATAGAGTTGTTTGGATCAGGCGTCTTATCGATAGCTTCAATACTAGATGAAATGCCAATCCCTTGAATACCTTTGGTATCAGGGAACTTTGAGTAACATGCCACCTCAACATTGTGATTGACACTGACAACAGTTGGAACAGTGCTCCCATTTGCTACCATCTGCAGGACCTTTGGTTCTATGTTCTCTGCTTTATTCTCAAAACAAGCTTGCAAACCACCGGTATTAGAGGGCAATTTTGGTGGTGTGTTTGAGGATCTCATGACACGACCATACTTTGGAGGCAGAGGCTTTCCACCACTTAAACTCAAGCACCTCATACAGTGCCAATCAACTCTGTTATGAATTCCTCTCAAGACGGAGGGCTGCAGACACTTCAAGTGAAATCCCTTTTCACAAGCATCACAGAGAAGTACAGTATCAACCTCATGAACACTGAGCTCACACATCTGACATGTCAAAGCCTTATTCATATAATCCCTTGATGGAGGAATCCAAGTGGGATGGCTGGGAAGCTTTGGTAGTAACACTTTCTGGACAACCTTTGCAATATCAGTGTGACTGGGAATCAAAGGAGGCTGAACAATGTTCGTGGCCTGCAATGGCTGGTGCACACTAGGCAAATTTACAGAAGCTGTTTGAGTGATAAACGGTCTAAAGCTCTGGTCTGTTGCCATTTGAGGCCCTGCCCTTGATACGGTTGCATCAGATGTTCCTTCAGCCTTCACAGAGTTTGTAGCAGGCACCTTGTTTTCGGATGCAGTTCTTGCTATTGGAGCAGCATGAGTCTGCATAGACCATGTTGGAGCATTCACCAAAGGTTGGTTCGCTGATGAATTTGCTACAATTTAAAAGTCATAACATTCAGCTCCCATGGCCAAAATACCATAAGATACACTTCTGTGCACATTATAGAGATACAATACACTTCCAGCAAGCTATGAAAAAAATTAGCAAAAAATGACAATAATTTAAAACCTTAATGCCAGCTTTTCATAAGTTATCAACAAATTACAAAGATTTAAAAGGAAAAAAGAGAAACGAAGGAAATTCAATTTCACAGTCTTCAAAAAACAAGGAAACAAAAACAACATCTGCTAGGAGGTTATATCCATTCAGTACACTCAAAATAGACATATTCACCAAGATATACACCAATCCAGTTAACTTTCAGGCTTTACCATGCTTCACTCCATGACTTAAAGTGAAGAAACTCCTGTAGATATATAACCATAAAACTACAGTACTTAATTCAAAAAAATTCAGTTAATGTTATTTATTGCTTCCCAGTAAAATAAAATCTAAATTGTCAATGTGTTGCATCTATTATACAATGAAAACATACTGCAGTGTCAGTCATTCATCAATCGGAAATGTAACTCCACCACTTCTTGGAAGTTGGATCCAGTAAGGAGCTTCAGAAAACAATACCTTGGACTTGCAGCATATAAGAAGACCCATTTGATCCTCCATCAACTTTGAACTGTGGATGTTCAACTTTAGGCAATACTAAGGAAGATGAATTTCTCCCCAAGTGACCACTAGGCATCACACCAGAAACCACAGGTGGTCTTATTTCGTTGCCAGTTGACTGGTATTGCAATACTGCAGAAGATCCTGCAGAAACATGGGGAGGAATAGACACCACGGGACCCATAGAAGGGATTGCTTGTTGGCTTGATTTATCAGAAGGGAAAATTCGAACAACATGTGACGGCACACGATTGTCAACAGGTCCACTAATGTTTGGTTGTAAGGGTTGAGATGTATGTGTTGTCGACGGTGCAGAAAACTTCTTTGCTTCCTCCATCTAGGAACCAAAATGGCAACAAAGAAAGACAAAATAAAGGGAAAAAACTAATCAAAAAGAAATGCAGATTGTCATTCTTAGCATTACATGCACACTATAACTAAAGAAATCTCTAGGGAGAGCACATGAAAAATAAAATACTTGTTCGTAAACAGTGTTTAACATTCCAACAAACTCAATGAAAAGCCCACTCAAAGAGGTAGTATAAGATTAAAAGGCAGAAAATTAACCCAGTACTAGCCAAGCCTAAGCGCATTAGTACACAATAATCTGGCCAAAGATTCCTCCACTAAGAAATACAAACTTTGAAAAAGTATCAGGTGAATTTCACAGGACTAGGAACATGAAATTCGTAGTGTGTGTGTTTGGTTATGCGTTCATTATGCTCATTTTTCACATCAATATTGAGACATGACCATGTTTAGTCTCCATATCTTGAATGTGATTTCAAAAAGCTAATAATTACAGCTATCACATCCCACGCGTGTTTTCTTCCTTTCCAATCACGCTTCTAAATAACACGAACAGGATGCATATCCAAAACACACCGTTATCCTCATTTTCCTAGCTAAGACACAATTCACAACAACACTTTACTTATGCACCACTCATAACAAGGTTTCACATGAACAATCATTCAAAACAACCAAGCCACACACAAGTGACTCTTAAACTTCACTCGGCTGTCCACCGATACAACGTTTCCACACGCAATTCCGCTAAACAACAAACAAGTCGAAACGACGGAAGCAAATTGAGCAGAGAGAGAGAGCATTGGCAGTTACCTTCCACTTAGCATGGGAATACCTCTCGGCAATAGACATCTTGGGAGTTCGAAACCCTAGCCTCTGGTCCTTAAGCTTGGAGTGCAATCCGAGATCCTCGATGACGGTGCCAATTGCTTCCCTGGCGACGATATCCTTGGGAGCCAAACCCTGGCAGAGGCCGGCGAGCCTGGCGCGCGCCTCTCTCATGAGCTCGACCTCAGCGTCGGAAGGCTTCCTCCCCGCGCGCACCGTGGCCATGGTGGAGAGAACGAGCACAATCTCCGCCACTCTCTTCAATTCGTCGTCGGCATCAACCTTGGGCTTCTTGGCAGAGCGGTCGTCAGAGTCCCCGTTCTGAAGCGGCAAGGACTGGTCCTCCGGTGTGGGATCGACGAGCTCCTCCTCCGTCTCCATGGGAGAGAAACCCTAGAGAGAGAGGGGAGAGAGGAGAAGAGAGAAGAGGAGAGAGAGAGAGAATGAAAGAGAAGAGAAGAGAGGTTTGAATTGGAGGGGGCTAAGGCTAATTAAAATTTTGGCGGGTAAGTGTGTTGAGAGAGATGAAGGCGAGGTTTGGGTTTGGGTTTGGGTTTGCGTTGCGCGTGCGAGTAATTAGGTATTCAAGTGTATTGGGTGGGATGGGGTTAATAGTACTGAGTTATCTTGAGAGAAAGAGAACGAGTTCAACTGAGTTGCTCACCAGAGCGATCCATAGAGAGAGAGAGACGAACACACGTAATAATACAAACAAATAAATAACCATATTATTAATCACTTCTATTTATACTTTATCAACTCGTACTCGACTCACCGTTTCAACTTCCACATTTTTTAACCTCTATGGATAAATGCTTATTATTATTAAATAAATAAAATTATGATAGATAAATATTTCTTTAGTGTCTAATTTTTTTTTTTAAATATTGTCCTTCAAATTTATAATAATATGATAGATAAATATTTCTTTAGTTTCTAAAATTTAAAAAAAAATATATATATTGTCCTTCAAATTTATTATAATATGATTTGGTTCTCTGAACACTAAACTTAAAGAATGTTAAATTTTTTTTTTGAAGAAACTAGTTCCTCAAATTTAATACTCAAGGAGTAAAATCATTATTTTAAAGGAATTGGATTGTTTTTTGTTTTAATTTGAAAGACCAAAATAGGATTCACTGAAAAATAATTAAAACTTTTTGAAAAAAATGTTATTTTAGATATGTATAAAATAATTCAAATTGAGATAGAGGACTATTTTGTACCGTTATTAATATCTTTTATTATGGCAAATGCTGCTATCAAAATTAATCAAATCACTCTACTTGATTCTAGCCCATTTGGTCTAAGGTTGAAAAATTTCCACAAGGTTTATGTAAGTTAAGGATGGTCCTTGGAACTTAAATTGTAAAGTTTGTTCCTTTTTTAATAAGCCATATACGTGTTATGTTATAATCAATGTATATTATGACACTTGGGAATAGATAGGGTTTGAGTCAACTGACAACTTAACTAGTTTGAACTTGAAATGACAAACTAAAATTTAATTAAATTAGTTGTACCGGTACGACCGATACCTTAACTCGGTATTTGATCTATACCGACCGACATGACCAACCACAGGATTGATTAATGACCCAAACGTTTGTTGATCTCCTTTTATTAGGTCTATTAACGACAAATGGTCCACAATAATTATATAAATTAGCACAGATCTCAAAAATCTGACTTGAACGTCTAAGAGGAAGGAATGAGGTGTAGACCGATCGAGCAAAGAATGGTTCAATCGTTCTCTTGGTTCCAACCCTATACGAGAACATTAGTGTAATCAAGAATAACTATGAATATTGTGTGGCAAGAACAAGATGAGGATATTTTGCTCGAGGTAAAGGTGAAGAATATCAGTCAAAGATCGAATTGAAGATCTGTGCATGAAGTATGCAAACAAAAAGTTAATATTATTTTCACAAATTTACATACAAAGATACCAATCCTTGACTACATAAAATTAAGAGCAATCTTTTCAAGTAATCTTCAGGACAGCATGATTTACAAAAGGTAAAACCAGGTACACCAATGATGGAATACATAAAATACCAGAAGCTGAGTAATGAACTTGTATGCATGGTTGTTCATGACATTCACTCTTCACAGCCTTCTTGACTATTGCTCATTACCTTATTACCATTTGGTACACAAGCAGACAAATGTCTGAGAACATGTTTATGATACATAAGCTGGTAGTTGCTTGTGATAATAGTGTCCTAAGAAAGAAACATCACTAGACACAGTAATCCATGGGGGAGCATACAATATACGAGCATTTTCAAGAGCAAAATCATTAAGAATCGGCAATGGAATTCCCCTCATTAACTGTGAGTTCAGGTATGGTATGAGGACGGTTTTGAGGACACTTGATGTCACTGACTGCAAATATTTACACAGTTAAAAGAGTAAGATTCATAACAATAGCCTTGATATAAAATAACTAAGGTTTAACAATCATATATATGTCAAAATAGAACAATTGGAGTGGTTCATTTGTGCACATGAGATCAAGTTTTATTTGTGCTAAACTGATAGAAAGTCATGTATGGTTAAAATATTACATTTAGTTCTTAATTATCACTCTGTCAAACTTGGGAATATTTTTTGTTAGAATAAGAGACTTATGTCCCTTAGGAATTGGCTCACAAAATGTAATCAAAGGTCTTTATAAGACCTATCTATATAACAAGAATGGCAGATAGAAGAATTTGAATTTCTGTCTTTTGTTAATCTAGCTTTAGCTTTCTTTCCAGCCTCATATCATAAACCATGTGCAGATTTTTGGTTTCTGAATGGATTGATTATGTAAAATTTGAAAGGCTAAGTGTTTGTAAGAGGTTGAAATTTATTAACACATGTTATCTGCTTATTGAATTATTCTAAGGTTTTCAGACCTATCACTAATAAAAAAGGAGAGAGGAGATCAAGAAGGGCATTGGAAAAAATAGTTAAAAGGATTTCAAGAAGAATAAGATCTTAAAAGATTCAAAGTAATCCATGTAGCTGAGAAGTGGGATAAGGAATTTTGTTGTTGTACAATTTCATCCAATTTCACATTAAAATACGAAGCTACAAGCAGAAAAGATTAATACATTTATTCCAATTTACCTGAATCAGATTCATGTGAAGTTTCCCTATTTTACTCCATTTCAAGTTGGTGGAAAACTTTTTCAATTTAAGCCAACCAGCAAGATTGTTTCCTAAGATCTCTGCAGCACAAGAAGCACTAAAATCCTGTACCAATTTCCAAGGTTTATGGACAATATTAGATAAGTAGAATCTTAGACATTCAGAGAAAAAAAAAATAGGCCTCTCTGAAAATTTAGCTAGAAGGTCAACACAAGGTTGTGTGTGAGAGAGAGACCACATGATGGCAAAAATAGTGGAAAGCTTGAACTTCATATAGCAGTATATTCTTTATGAGGGATGGCTACTTAAACAGTGTAAGCATCATAAAACTTTAAACTTTGCACTTTGTATTGGCTTTCATTAAGCTTACCACCGAGATGCATGCAACAGGTATGACTTCACCAGCTTCCAGAACATTGAGTATTATATCTAAGGAAATTTTGACACCAACATCTTTGTTTGTCACTTGTATATCCGGGGGAGAAGACACAAAGATATTAAGATTCATGTCATCGTTTGGATATTGCTTGTATAATTGAGGAATGAGGAATCTCCATTCAGCAGTGTTCAGAAGTTCTTGATCAGGTAGTTCATCAACAGTCCACTGCAAAGTATCTGCCTGAGTGAGCACAAGAACAGCAAAAACCATCAAAACTATATTTCAGTTTATAATAACATAAGTATCCAACGCAAAAAGCTTTGAATACAAAATTTTTATTGAAGCCACTTAATTAGACATAAAGCCTAATCAGTATCAACACTGCTCTTTTCAATCCTACAGATGTTGTGGTGCAGTTCAGCATTACAAGGTCTATTGGAATTCAGTAAAGTTATCCTAATATTCCAAATTCAGAGAGATTCCAACAACACAAAGCACCCTACTAAAGGTTCCACAATCAAGTTTCACTATTATAAAAAACACTCCAATAAAAGAAGTAAAAACTTCCGAAACTTACAGTGAAGTAAACCAAGGAACCGGATTTGAAAACATTTTCATGCAATGAAATTGTTATCATCTTTGATGAAGGGTCAACAGGGAAAACAGAAATGCCTGAACCTCTGTGGTAACCTTGAGGTGCCAAAATTTCATTCCTTCCCGTGAGTAAACCATTGATGGCTAATTCAATAGCAGAATCACTTAGCACAGGATTGCTCACGAAAGAAACATTTAGAGCAGCTGTTTCGTCTAATGGGATAGTCTTTGGAAGAGAATGTAATAACACATCAAGAGTTGATATCCCCTCATTTATTTTCTCAGAAACTGCCTCTTCAACTGCAGATGCTATACTTCCTGCAAAAGCATCTACTAGCCTGCAATAAAATATAAATTTTTGGCATGATATCATCAAATATTATATATATCAGGGTCTAGATACGAGTCAAGCTTTGGTTCTTTAGAAGAGAACACAACTCGGGAGGATGTTGGAGATCCCACATCAACTAGAGATTAGAACATTTCATAGTTTGTAAGTGGGTGCATACCTCACCTTATAAGCCGATTTTATGAGGTTGAGTTAGACTTAAAATACACTTCTTAATATGGTATCAAAGTCATTTTCGAACATATCCTAGAGAGAGTTTCGTGTCACTCGTTATCGTGCAAACCTCACCTTATAAGTCAGTTTAAGTCCACTACTTAATAGAGGATATCAGAAAAATAGTTTTATATTCCCCAGAAAAGTTTTTTGTTGCTCAAGATAATGGAACACACTTATCTGTCCTATCAGTTTCATGTCCCACACTAAAGATTGAAATATAGCGCAAGGATTATATAGTTATAAGCCAAAGCCTCCCTATGGAATTGTGAAGCCTAAATCAGCAATAGAAGAACATAATTCTATGGTAGAGCATGTGTAAGAGTTTCTAGTAATAAAAAACCATTGCTAAAGAAGGTTCCTTACACTTGGTAAAGCCAAGCTGCTCCACCATGCAACTTTATGGACAAATCTCTGACATGGCATCCAGAATCCTGGAGAAGCAGCTTAAGAGTTCCTTCTTGATTCGTTAAATTCACAGTAAGTCCAACTTGCAAATCATTAACCTTCCAACATATCACAGCACAACAGAATGAGGAATATAACACTAAGCAGGTACAAAAAAAATTATTTGCACAAAAAGTGCATTACTGACAGGTTTTAGGCTATCGGACACTGAAATACATTGTGCCTTGTATGAAATTTCAGCCATAACCACAACCAGCCAAACCAATTCCCATCAAAATGACCAACTTCAGGAAAACACTTGTTATTTAGTTCAAGGTCAAACTTTCTTAATTAAACCACAATGCTACAAAGCAAATTATAAGCCAGCAAACAAATCGGTGCAACTCTAGAAAAAAAAAGGAAAAGAGTTGAACTTCACACTGTCAACCAAATGGAAATCATGGTCAATATAAATTTTTAAATGGCTAGAATATAAGTCAACCATAACAATTTGTAATTCAGTGACACATTACTAGGCCAGTGTGTATACAAATTACTCAAAGATAAAGGGTTTAGTCCTAAGTAAACAAAAAAGTGAATAATATTCTGGAATCTGGATTCATACCCTTGCAGTTGCTGTTCCACTATCAGAAATTCCAATTGGGACTAACCAGCTGCTGACAGAGTACCTCCAATTCAAGCTCAAGTTAGCAGTGGCTCCTGAAACAACAAGAGCAATGCCTGTCTCTCCTGTATTAACAGATGAAGAATTCACTTGGATATCATTGATAGAGATTTCAGAAAGAACAACTTTGGCTTTTCCAACAAGAGGGACTTGAACAGTCTTCTCAATCTGTGGCAACTGAGACAGAACAATAGAGGCAACAGCTTGGTCTATCAGAATATCCTTGGCAAAATCAAGGCCCTTATCAGATATGGTGATGGAGACAAAACCCTCTTCATGATCTTGAACACCAGTCGTGGAGGATGAAAGGAACAGAAGGCATAAAAGAAGGAAACAGATCGAGGGTGCCATTCAAATTTTGCAGGTGGACCCTGCTGAGGATCGATCAAGCTAGTATCATTATGCACCAAAGTTATTTAAGCTTGTCTTGAGAAAACAAGTTTTGACAAGATCAAGGTTATTTTTTCATGTTTATCCAGTGAAAAATGAAGACTTGAAACACACCCATATGATGAAACACTAAGGAAAACCGTCATAGCTTTTCTTACTATTTTATCTTTGGAATAATCACGAGTTTCAATATTGTATTGGATAGGAAGTGAGTTGGTGAAAACAACGACCAGGAACAGCAACTGTGAATTGAGATATATCAGCAAGTTGTTGGTTTCGGAGTTTAGTTCAGATTGAATAATTATTATATTATTATTTATTATTATTAATTTGACATGGGGCTGGCACAGCAATCATCGTGTACCAATATAAGAGCTAGCTTAGTTTCTCAATCCATTTATTACTAATAAGTTATATTATATACTAATTTCTTATTTTTATAATTATAATAAAAAATTAATAAATTTAAATTTATATAATTTAAAATTTTTAAAAGATATTTATTTTTAAAAAAAAAATTAAGTTAAAATTATATTAAAATTATCATAAATTCAACAAATGTCTTTTGAATTAAAATTTCATCAATATATATCGCACAAATATCACGAGTATGATGTTTAATACATAACACGTCATTTTAGAATAGAAGAATGTAAAAAAAAACTATTTTTCTTTTTCTTTTATATTATATCATTTTTCCCCCTTTGATCTCTATATTCATTTGTCAGACAGGATTTGGAGTATCTACAAATCAATTGTTTAATTTAATAACATGTGAACTCGTGACCCACGCGACCTATATTCTGATTTCCAACTTCTGAAAATACATTTAACCTTTTCCTTTATTTTTTTTCCGTTGGATAAACTGACACAGTAAAAAAGAAAAATTATTTATTGACAATAATTTATAAAAATTATAAAAATATTTTATTTTCTTGAATTTTCTTATGAATTTTATTTTCTCCCGCTATACTTTTAAAACACTGGTTAATATTTGCTTTTATATTTTTGTAAACATTTTAAAATGAAATGTGGTAGATTTTTCTTAACGCATGGTGTATTTGAAAATACACATGCACCTGATCCTTATGGACCATGACTTTTCTTAAAAAAATGTTATTTATTTTATTTTCTAGCATGTTTGAAAATAGATTTATAGTAGGAAATAAGACAATTTTGTAGATTGTTTAATATGAGAAGAGAATGAAAAAAAGAAGTTAACCGTTTTACCTGGTTAGTTGTATAAAAAGCAAAAGAAAATAAAAGTTCACTGTTTTCTTAATTTTTGCCACTTTTTTTTCCCTCTCTGTCAATTGTTCCTTCAAAATTCCACAATATCAACTTAACTTTAGTTGGAGCATTCCCAATGATACAACCATGGTGCAGAGTTAAAAGTTATGAAAATAATGATGATAAATTTTAACTAGCTGCAGAGTTTATGGTTAAGAAAATAATGCAATCATAAAATAAGAATTCCAATAAATTTTACACAAGGATTTCATTAGAAAAAGGACCCTTTTCATTAGCATGTGAACCTTCAATAAACTCAGGCAAGGCAAGATTTTAGAACCAACAGGTGTAAATTTTGAACAATAACGCATTCTACAAAGTTGAAGATTATAAAATTGCATGACCAACCATGATAATCAAAACTCAACTAGTGGGGTTTTTTTTCCACAGATTATATTTGGAAAGTTATTTCCCAACATCCCCTGTTCCAATCCAATCCAATTCAATCCTTTCCAATCAAGTTTTCATATATGCAAACGTCATTTCCCCTCTAACCCTCTGTCCATCACAGCTTTTGAACGAACAAAGGCAGTAATAATATATTGCAAATCACAAACTAATTCACAATACTGCTATAACACTAAAGATGGGTGAAGCAGACCAATGGGATGCAGAATTCCTGTGAGCACAACTCATTTTCCCTTCATTAATTCCTCCCGAATCAGAAATCATCATCTCCTTGATTCAAGTCTCCCAACATCAATATGAGCATTTGGATAATAGAAAAAAATAACACTTCATAGGAAGTAATCCGGTGCTGGTTTCTTCGCAGGTGTCCCTCTTGATTCCTACATTCCATCAAAATTTGATAATCAATTTGGAAAGTTTTAGCACAATTATATTTTCATATCCACAAAATATCCCACACTATCATCATGAATTAGTGAAGAACATGGAACACCAATTGTTTGCTTAAACATGCAAATATAGTGCAATCAAAATTAATACTCAAAACAAAGTAGGATAAAAACAGTCATTCTCATAGTACTGAACCCAAGGTCATGAAAAGCACGTTCTTAACCACATAAATAAATGAATTTGACAATAGAGTGACTGAAACTAATATTGCTACTACTTTAGAAAATCGGTACAGCTCAGTAAATGTCAGGTAATTTTTTTTGCATACAAACCTGTGGAGCAGCATCAAACACCCGGAACTGCTTATTAAGATTTCCATCCAACTCAAGAATTGCAGCTACATTACCACATCTATAACAAAGACGAAAAATGTCTTAATGAAAACCACAGAACACAAATAAGAAAAAAAAAACATTTTAATCTATTAGGTACCTGTAACAATAATTTGGAGCTGACCAGACAGTAACTATCTGGTTATTGAACATCCATTTATATCCTTCCATTACCAACTGATGAGCACGACATATATAGTCAATGTTGTTTGAGTGGTTAAAGGAAGTAACAACACTGCCACCAAATAAGAAACCAGCACCACGGGGACTGAGACCCCATCCTTCCACAATATCTTCAGGATCTGACCATAGGAGGTCACACATGGCACCATCATGAGGTACTTCTTGCTTCCGATCAATAGTCCGTATCTAGATATGAATGATAAATAATATATAAAATATTGCTAGTATACAATCTAAACAGAGACAAAAAATTAGGGTAAAATTTCTAACCTGATCCAGTGTTGAAATTGCAGGAGAAAGACCCCCATGAACACTGAAAATCTTGTTTTCAATTAAGGCGGACAAACTGCAGTTTGTTGTTGTCAACATACGAAATTATTAGGGAAAGCACAAGCTACACAAACTAAATCTGTAAATGCAGTTAGGCTGTTTTATGAGCAACTTGCCACAATAATATTTCCATTTATATCTATTTTTTTTATTACTTCTGTGCACTACGAACCCTTGCAATTTGACACTTTTTTTCAACACTCTGAAGTCTGAAAGGTTGTTAGCATCGAGATTATATCTAGGGATGAGGGATGAAAGATCATTTAACCATGTGATCGTACTAGGATCATACCAACAATTATTTAAGCATATTAACATAAAAGTGAGATAATGTAATTAATTAATGTGTAATTACCACAGATTCAAATAAGAATTCAGATATTTATTTTGCAGTTATTGTATTATTAATCATGCATCTTTGTTTTATATTTGATAATGATATCTAATACGAGAAAAAGTAGGTACAGGACTGATAAGTGAGCCCAAAGATTAAAAAAAACATTTTAAACGAAGGCCCAAATCAACTCCAATTCACAGGTTTTCTAAGCCAACAAAGTAAGAACAGAGAGGAGAAACACTCCAAAGAGAAGTGGAGAACTGAAACACTCAACACTAAATTCCTAGACACTACAGAACAGAAAGAGTCCAATCCAAGTCAAAACGGTTCCAAACAAGAACGGAGGACAAACAGAACAGAAGGAGAACTAAGAGAAGCTGACTAGAAAGGTCAAATACAGAGAAAACAGGAAAAAATCTCAATTTCAGCTAAACCAGTTACCCAAGCCAAAATAAGCTTGAAATAGAGAATAAATGGCAGAGACAAGTTCGAAAAGGGAGGGTTTGGTTGTAGTGTCACATAAAGAAGTGGAGGAAAGATTAGGGCAAAATTATAATTTTTCTCTACCAGGTCATAAAACCTAACCCACAATTTCACAGCTCTGCAACTCAAGGGATAGATAATTCCTCAATCTTTGAGCTGGCACCATAATCCCACTCTCCTACAATTCTACATCTGATCAAACACGGAATAGACATAAAACTTGAATATAAGATTCTAGAAGTAAAATTATTTGTTTAACATCACTGCTCTCTGACTGAGTTCAATCCCATTATACAATATATGCAATTTACCTAATGATAAAAAGAGGTGATGAAAAAAGTGTACTGAAGAATTGCTAGCATTTCTCTCAATACATCTACTAGACAAGTCTGTCAAAATAACCAATAGATGGATTTTAAAATCACACACTCAAACTTCTCTCCCTTTTAAAATACACAAAGCTTCCTTCTTGTCTTAACTCAGCTCAAGTAAACTAAAACCCCTTTCCTTCTTAAATAGAAAGGGAAATGTATTGCAAGTACTTCCGAACATGAATGAGATATGAATGAGACGGTTGCAAGAATAATAAAGAAAAATAGTCCAGAAGAAGTTGCTGAAAAAATAACTTCAATTTTGCAACAAGACCATCAAACAGAATTTTCATTTTTAGAAAAAAAAAAAACATTTCAAAGAAAAACAAAACAGAGTCCCTGCACCCATAAAAGAAACAGATACTAAAAGTAACAAGAGAGCAATTAGCAAACGCATAGCATGGAAACCATTTCAGGAATTTTATAGCAAATCTAGCATTTTACTCTCAGGAATAGCTCCCAATGCAAGACTCAAATCAAGTAATCTTTATATTAACATCTCAATCTGCTTTATGTCATCCACGTAAACTTGTGCATAAAATCTGGTGATATATTAGATATTAGCAAACCTTAAGTAGTCGAATATATCAGTACAATATCTCCATACATTGACTGAACCATACTTTCGAAGGCACTCATCATAGAATCCATATACCTGTCAAGTGAAAGATATTGAATAAGTTTTCTGGAGACATAAAATGTTAGTATAATTTTTAATGTCTTTTTCTAGTTTTATTCATCGTGCTTATAAAAAGGGATTTATTTCTTTGTGCCACTTTAGCTAATAGACAAACCTGAGTGATCTGACGGCTTTCATGGTTTCCCCTAATGAGTGTTATCCGATCTGGATACCTCACCTGATTGTATAACACTAATTAGTTACAACAATAATGAACAAAATGAAAGTAGCATCATTAGGAGCACAAAAGAATTAGTTCAAGACAACTGACAGAACCTAGTTGTCAAAATAAAATCCCTTTATCCTTTTTTTTTCTCTTTAGGTATTTAAAAAAATGATAAAGAATAATTCATCAAGAGACAAACAAACTAGAAAGAATGAGAATGGCATATAAAATGAGCATAAACTCAAAAGCAAGCCAACAGTAGTCTCTTTGTATTATAGACAAAGGAAACCCTTGAGCAAGAACCCACAATGAGGATGCAAATAAATTTCTGTCTAGACAAGAAAAGTAAAACAATGAAACTGCTAATGCTAAGTAAAATCCCTCCTATTTCATTCCATCCAGCTGCACCAAAAGACAGCCAAACAAACAGACATGAAAAGCCTTTTATTCTCCTTTTCATGGTTCTCAAACTCTAGGGTTAACCCGTAAAATTGCTTTTTTATTGTTTGGTTGTGTTAAGCAGATTAAGATGTTGAGAAGTGGTTCATAGTCTGGTGATAGCACTGTTGGTACATCTTCATCACTTCCACCTAGAAGTAAAAATGTTGCGGGAAATAGAACAAATATTGGATGGAAACATGGAACAAATGTTTTAGATAACGGAAAAAAAGTGAGATGTAATTATTGTTCAAAAACATTTATTAGAGGCATTTTCAGATTCAAACATCATCTTGTTGGTATTAGATATGATTCTGAACCTTGTGTTTCAATACCAGAAGAAATTAGTTTTAATGTTGAAAGTTGTTTCAATGCTAAGGATGCCTCATTGAAGAAAAGAAGGTTGAATAGCCTTGAAAAAATTTATGGCGGTGAAGAGAGTGAACAGACTTTTAGTAGTAGCAAGATATTTTTTAAAAATCTAGAGATAGTGTTCAAACTACTGTAAATCAATTATACAAGAAAGGTGCTAAAGAAAAAGTTGATGCTCAAGTTGCTGAATTTTTCTACCCAAGTGTCATCCAATTCAATGTTATTAGAAATTCAGGTTTTGCAAAAATGTGTGACATGATTGGGAGATAGGTGTTGGCTATAAACCTCCAACTATCAGGATGTTAGAGAGAAGCTTTTGAAACAAGCAGAGGAAAAAACTGATCTACTCCTGCAAGAGTACAAGGTTGAGTGGAAGAGAACAGGTTGCACAATTATGTTTGATGGGTGGACAGATAAGAAAAGAAGTTCAGTTTGTAATTTTTTGGTGAATAGTCCTAAAGGTGTTAATAAGTTCATTTGAAATGGTACTTCAAGTTCATGAAGTTAATTAAGGTTTTTAATTTTCTTGATTTGATTTATATATTTACTATAATTTCATATTTAATTATAGGTTCATATAAAAAGAAGAAATTGTTTGCACCAAAAAAAGATGAATGACTTGGTTTATGTGATGTATAACTTGAAGTTGAAAAATAAACAAATTAGAAAAAACTGATGCTCTCCCATTTGATGACATTGAGTCTGATGGATAGGTGAAGAAAGAGGTAATGTTAAGGTTGAACAAGAACAAGTTGAAGATGATGGTGGAAATGTTGACTTAGCTAGAGCAAGTTTAAATGATCCAACTCTAGATGCACTTGATCTTGATAATATAGTTTTTTATGACAATTTTGATGAACAATTTTCATCTGGAGAAGAACTTGATGGAGATGGTGATCAAGATCTTGGAGATGATTTAATTAGAGGATTAGATGAAGAGACCTATAAACTTGATAACATTTGTGTTGTTTTAGTTATTAAACTATTAACTTATCACTTTGAGAACTAATATTTTGTTGGTGTATTGTATGAACTTATTTATTTTAATATTGTGGAATTGGTATCATGAATTTTATCTTATTTGTTGAATTTTTATATGAAATAGACTCTTAAATCTGTTTACAGACCTCCCACAAGTCTACATACTCTGCAGTCTGATAACCTTTCTCCCTTTTTACTGACAAAATCTTAGTCACAGACCAGATTAATAAAAAGATCACCAATAATAAAGCATCCTCAGGTAGATTTTCGCATTACATTAACCGCATTCCCACCCAAAAACTTGTACAGTTTCGTTCCAACAATAGCACATTGTGTTCCCAAAACAGAAAAGGCTATTTTATAGTTCACTCAAACACAATATAAGTACTGTTCACCAAACCAGCGGCTTGGAAGCCACGAGAGCAACTATATTTCTGCGATATACATTGACCAGACTAACTGAAACATTTTTTAAATTGTTGCAAGGAGGCCCATAGCAGATCTAACGCACACAGAAACCATAAAATACACACATAACATACAACACACTTCCAACAGTTTTATCATACAAAAAAAAAACAGACTATCACCTTAAGAGCGAGCAGAAGCAGAAATGTTTCAACTGAGTAAAATCCTCTATCAACAAAATCCCCAAGGAACAAATAGTTAGTCTTGGGACAATCCCCTCCCACTTTGAAAAGCTCCTTCATGTCATAAAACTGACCGTGAATATCACCACATATCTGCACAAAGAACGACACAATCAACAAAACTAATCAGTTGAACAGAACCAACACACCAGAGTAAACAGCAGCTTCACTCTAACAGGAAAAAAGAAGAAAAACTAAACACTCCCAGTGTGCCCCATGACACTCTGCACGCAAAAACAAACAAACAACGAATTTTGCGAACAGGCCAAAACAAAAGAGCAGGAAATCCACCAAATCCCCGGAAAGAGCGACACGTAACCCTTTTCATCACTACATACATAACATTCATAACAAGCCCTAGATAGGTCTAAGACCAAGAAAAGTAGTTATCAACTAACTAATCGTCTTGAACGAAAAAACACGAGGTAATTCCGTTGAGCGTGAGCAGAAATCATGCGAAAAAAGCAAGTAAATTGATAATGAAAGGAAACCCAAAAGGCAGAAACCTAGGAAAAATGCAGAAAAGGATAATATTGAATGAAGAGAAAAAGAGGGGTAGAGTGACTAACGGTGACAGGAGCATCGACCCTTTGAACGTTGCTCTCTTCGACGAGGATTTCCATGGCTTTGAGGCACAGAGCCTTCACTTCAGACTCCTTCAGAGGCTCACACCTCTTCAACTGCTCTATCTGCTTGTCCAAGTCTGATGACATCTCTTCTCTCTCTCTCTCTCTCACTGTCTCTGCAACCCCTTCTTCCCCTCTCTGCTCTTCTGCTTCAAACCTTCTACCTTTTGCAATCACCCTCTCTATTTTCCAATATATTTTCCAAATTCCTCACTCACTCCCAGGTCCCAACTCGTTTGCTTTTCATTTTCTTTTATGCAGAATTCTGCACCAGATCTTTTTTCTCTCTTCAATTTGTATTAAAACACTACCTATCTCTCACTCCAAAATCAACACTAATCTCTTTGTGCAGAGATTCATTAGTAACCATTATCATAACTAATTTCTCACTAATCTCTCTCCACAGATATTTTTCCTCACACTCAGACTTCAACTTGAAACCCTAATTTGTGTAAGAACCAATGAAATTTTTTTGGCTACACTTGATATTAAAACCCTAATTTTTTTATCTACTCTTCTAATTCATCCAACAATTACACTTCACTTTGTAACTCTAATCACAATAATCATCTAACGCTGTATTGATAACAATATTTTTGTGTTTCCGTAAAAAAAAATAGAATTTTATAATATATTTTAAAATAGAAAATAAAAAAATAATTATTTTCAATGAGGTAGGTCATTGTTTACTATTTAAATATGAAGAGAAGATGTCAGCGAAATTTAATGTAATAATTAATAAATTTATTAAGGTGTTAAACTCATTGTTCAGAAATGTATTTCGTAATAACATATATAAATGTTTATAATTATATATTTTAAAATATTAATTACACTAATAGCAACCTATACATATTTATCTATGTAATATTAAAACAATATAAACATATTTTTATTTTAATTTGTACTTATTGGACCGAAAGGTTATGTTGAGAAATGCATATATAAAATAATAGAATAAACATATATATTTAATCATTGTAGCAATGTCTAATTCAATAAGAGTTCAAATTAATGGATGTGTGTAAAATAATAAAGTGGTGTAGAAAGAAATGTTCAAATAAGATATAAGTCTAATAAGAAAATCCTATAAATAGAGGATCAAGGCAATAGGTAAGGTAGAGTAAATTTTATCGGATGAATATTGAACTACTTCTGACTTTGATATCAGAACGTCTTGCAGATACACACACTTATCCGTGAAGAGGAGAAGTCGAGAGTCATACCTGAAGAGAAGTCAAGAGCCCTATCTGAAGAGAAGCCCAAAACCAGAAGATCGGTTGAAGAAGTTGAATCTTGTCAACTTATTTGAGTATTCTGAATCCTTGTTCATATCTAAAAAAAGAATTTTAAAAAATAAGGAACCAAGGCCCTAGTGGATCTGCCGATAATTCATTACAATTAAAATTTTTTTATTAATAAAAATTGTTAAACGATGTGTTAAATATTAATATTAACATCACGCCTTAAAAAAACATTTATGAATTATTTGGACTTTTTTAAAAGAAAGATACGAAATAAAATGCATTGCAAACATTATTACACAAAACAGGAACTTGGACCTATGATTTCAAAAGTTGTCAAATTAATGCACTCTTCAAATTGTTCAAATTGACTCTTATTAAATTTGATTTTTTTTATACTACTCATATTTTTGTGTTTGAATTTATTTATAGTCTATTATAATAATAATTTATTAAATTTATCAGGTCACTCACTATCGGATCATTCATAAATATATAGTTTATATGTATCAACACGAAATATATATACGAAAGATTTTACATCAACTAAAAATAATAATATTTTATAATATATAAATAAATACAAATTTCACATTAAATAATTTTCAAATATTAGGTTAGATTTTACTTTTCCTTTCTAATAAATAAAAGTAAAATAACAGGACAAAGTTAGCAATAAATTAAAATTAAAATATGATCAATCATTAAATTATATAATATACATAAAGATTTTGTCTATGAAGATGGTATAAGCACGACAATAGAGAAAATGACAACACTATCGGATAATATATATCAAGTTCTAGACCAACATAATTATACAATAATTGCTAACAAAAATATTAAACAATAATTGGATTTTTCTTTTGATAATTGAATGAAGAAGACGTATAAGAATTAATCACATAAGTTGTCGTGAGTAAAACGAAGTAAGGTAATGAATTGAATTTTTATTAAAAAATATAATTTCACATAGAATCTAAAAACATTTACTAGAATAAAAAGTACAAGAAATGACATAATACTTCTAATTAATCTTGTTAAAAAATTCAAACTGAAATTTTAAATAAACGTATAAAACTAAAACATATTATTAAAATAGTTTGAATTTCAATTTATATATGAAAAATGCTTAAATCCAAAATAAACATCGCTCATTCTAATTTTTTGACTCATTGTCTATGAATTACCTCAACCCAATTCTAAAATAAGTTTTATTTTATTTTATTAGTTCATAAAATAAGTGGGTTGAAAAACTTAAACTCTAAAAGCTCCCATATATAAAGTGGATTACCATAAGGGTTAAAATGGGTTTGGTTATTTTAAGAAATCAACTAACTCTTAAATATTTTTCATAATTCATTAAAATATTCTAAATTATACAATGATTCCTAAATATTACATTAGTTATAAAATAGTTCTTAATTAATTTGTACTATATGCAACTTAATTAGAAGGCTAGGGTATAATCTAACTTCTCCAACTAGACCGACCCAACCTAATATTGTCTAACATGGATTCAATTTTAGTCAACCCTACCTCAACATAAATTAAATAACTTTATCTAAACTTGGTCTAACACGAACCCAACTCAACTCAACTCAAAGTAGGTATCGACTCGACATTGCCCGACTAACCTAATGTGCTCCAACTTAACTAGGCTCGACGATGGCCCAACTATACTTAACCCAATGTGGACTCATCACAAATCGTCCAACATGAACCTAACTCAACTTGGCTTAATGTGAGTCTGACTCAATTTAACTAAACATAAGGTGGGTCCTACTTCACTCGGCTTGAGGTGGGTTGGAGATGACTCAGATTGATTTGGACCCAATTAGACTCGGCCCAATGTGAACCCAAGTTGGGCTCAACTATACCATGGTATGTTAGACACAACTTAGTTCAAGGTGGGCTTGTCATTAATCAACCTGAGGTGGGCCCAACATTACTGAGCTTACACAACTCCATTTGACCTTATGTTAATTGACTATACTCGACCCTCTTGTAGGTTCAACACGACTCGACATGAAGTTAGCCCAACTTGACATAGTCCAATGAGGAACAAACATAACTCAACTTGATATGGACTCAACACGACTCAACCCCACATGAACCCGATTTGACTCAGCCAAATGTGAGACTGACTTAACTTTGTCCAAGGTGCGCCCAATTCAACTAGGTCAATTTTTGGCTTGACTTGATTAGTTTGAGGTAGGTATGACTCAACTCAACTCAATCTAATACTGGTATAATTGGATTCAACCTGAGGTAAGTCTAACTCAACTTCCCAAAGGTGTGCTTGACTAGACATGAGGTGGAACAAACACGACTTAGCCTGAGGTGAATCTAACATTTTCAAAACTCCACTTATGTCAATGTTAACTAATTTAAACCCATTATAGGTTTAACATGCTTGACAAAATTAACTTGATCCCACGAGAATCAAACTCAACTCAACTTGACATTAACGACTCAACGATCAAATGTGAATTCAACTCAACTCAATTTTAATATACGGATTAGGACCAAGGTCATAACTAAGTTAAATTGAGAAGATATAACCCTAAACTAGGTCAATTTGAGAATTATAAGATATATTATACACCATTATTACAACTACCTTATTGTACATGTTAATAGAATGTCACATACACAAATAGCAAGTTAATGTGAAGTAATAAAAATCTAATATACAAGTTTTACTAATAGTGACTTATGTAATTTAATTTGATAAAATCGTGATAAAAGAATCGATAAAAGGAACTAATTTATTTAGTTTGAAAAGATAGAGTTAAAATAAAAACTAAAAACAAACAACAAAATCGAGGGAAAAAAAAATCAATGTCAGTTTTCAAAATTGGAATTACTACTGTTATACTTCTTTTGCGTGAATTGTTCTATTTTAATTTAAATTTGAAAGACAGAAACTTTTTGAATTTACTTTTCATAATACAGTTTTTATTCATAAATATTTTTTCACCGTAGAAATATATGTGATGGTGGTGGTCGTATAAACTCTTTGCTAGAATATATAATAAATAATTTTATTATCAAGAAATAAGTTTTAAATATAACTTAATTTCATAAACTGATTTATAAAATAAATTTTTTATCATTTATAAAAAATAAAATATTATAATTTTTAGTCGTGGTAAATTCTTTTACCACACGTAACTAAATACCAGTAACTATGATCATTGTTTTTATTCTGAGCATAACTGAAACGACGTCGTGGCGGTGAAGAATAATTAGAAACATTTCGCTTCCACACTCCGCGAGGTACACGACGGTGCCGGTTGGTGAGCGGCGCCATACCTCTCATTCCATCCATCGCCGTCGTCACCTTCCTAAAACGACGTCGCACCCATCACCCCTTTCCTCTCCCTCTCGCTCGCAGTCATAATTTCCCAAAAAGGAGGGTAATTTCCTCACCCTATTGTTTCCTCTCTTTAATTTAACTCCAATTTCTTCCAGTTATCGACACACTTCTCCTTCTGAACCGTACTATGCTTGTTACTCTTTATGCTCATCTGCTGAGAATTGTGTGTGTTGAGTCTGATTGTGAAATTCGCTATTCTGATAATTTTTTTTTATATATTTTTGCATTTAATTAATGGTGCATGATTTCTAGTTAATTTTCTGTTTCGGGGACTTTGTATGGTGCAGTTGTTGTTAAAGGTTATAGAGTTTTTTAGCACCCTGTGATGGGTGGGAATTCATGACTCCATGATTTGTTGCCCTATGCGATCGTGAACTTTAAGGGCTCTTCTCGTTGTTCATTCATACTTCAATTGACGTAGTAATTAGTTATTATATTACCCGCGATTCCCTTTACTTTCTCAATGTAACGGCAATTCTGGTTTAAATGGAGGAAAGTTTTGTTGGGATGAGTAGTTTAATTTGGACAGTTGTACTGGTAAATTTTGTATGGGTACTAAGCAAATAGAATTTTTCTTGTGATGATGTGACCTGGAATGTTTTCCTTCTATCATGTCCCCTGCCATTTTGAAGTGTTGGAGATCTTGCATGGACCATTATTTATAAGTGGTGCAATCCTCACCTTATAAATCGGTTTTAAGTGTTGGAGATTTTGCATCGACTAGAGATTAGTATATTTCATTATTTATAAGTGGTGCAATCCTCACCTCATAAGGTTTTATGTAATTGAGTTAGGTTTAAAGTCCATAAAATCTTAACAGAAAGTTTTCTAGGCCTTTGTAGTTTATTTACTATGGGCAATTTGTTATGGTTAAAACTTAGATATGATTCATTTGATAAGTTCGGTGTTGTTCTCCGATTAAAATTAGAGTTTCACCTCGGTAAGATGTGCATTATGATTTGTGTGGTAAAACTTAATTGTTTTGCTTTTTTCACTCTTTTCTTTATTTCTTTCAGGAAAATGGCATCTTCTTCAAACTCATGGATGAAGGAATATAATGAAGCACTGAAACTTGCTGATGATATCAGTGGTATGATTTCTGAGCAGAGTTCATTTCCTGCATCTGGACCAGAAATCCAGCGTCATTCAACTGCTATAAGGAGGAAGATTACTATATTGGGTACCCGGCTTGATAGCTTGCAATCTCTATTGTCCAAATTTCCTGGAAAGCAGCCCATGTGAGTGTGTAATAAATCTTGGAACACTATGCATTGCATCTTCTATTCTAATACTTCTCTATCCCTGAATAAATGTAAGTTTCCTGATATTAATAATCTCTCTAGTGATGTCTTTAACACTGTAATACTAAATTCATTGTTGGGAACCAGTCTACCAGGAGATATATGTTATTAAGCCATGTAGTTTAGTAGAGAAGAGACAATGCTTTCAATTACGCTGTGAAGGTGTATGATGAAGTTTGCATTACTGTTTTGTGAAGTGTATTTCACTTACTTGATGCAGATCTGAGAAGGAGACAAATCGCCGCAAGGACATGCTCGCAAATTTGAGATCAAGAGTTAATCAAATGGCTTCCACATTGAACATGTCAAACTTTTCAAATAGAGATAGTTTGCTTGGACCAGAAGGAAAACCAGATGCAATGGCCAGAACTGTTGGCATGGACAACAATGGACTTGTCGGATTTCAACGGCAACTAATGAAAGGTCACTTGATGAGACTGTTAGAAAATAAATCAGTTTCAGTCTGTTCTTTGGATCTAATAATACTTTGCTGTTCAAGCAGAACAAGACGAGGGCCTTGAGCAATTGGAAGAGACTATAGCAAGCACAAAACATATTGCTTTGGCAGTGAATGAAGAGCTGGGTCTACACACCAGACTCATTGTACGTTCCCTTTGTGCATTAATTTTCATTCTTGTTTTTTATGGCAATTTTGTTCTCTTCTCACTTCTAAAATTGAATCCTTTTTTTTAATCTGCCAGGATGGCTTGGACCAGCATGTAGATGTCACAGATTCTCGCCTTAGGGTAACACTCTTAGTAACTCTGTTGGGTCAAATGCCTCGTTTAATCATATCAAAGTTAAATTATGTTATTATTGAAATTTACTTGCAGCTTAACTTGAACATTTGTGTTGTGAAAACAGAGAGTGCAGAAGAACTTAGCAGTTTTAAATAAGCGAACCAAGGGTGGTTGTTCCTGCCTCTGCATGCTTTTATCAGTGGTTGGTATAGTGCTTTTAGTTATTGTGATTTGGCTATTGGTCAAATATTTGTGATGCCATAGTAAATAACCCAACTTCTCAAGATTCTTTTGTGTTTGTTTCTGACGTGCACACAAGTATCATAACGGAGTTTCCTGATTTCCCTTGCTACTTCCTCAATGACATGGAATTTGTGGTTGTATTGTAATTGACATATTTAAGTGTTTATATATAGTGTGTTTTTCTCTTGTACAATATGAAAGATTAATTGCTGGAATGTTAATGTGGCCAACTACCGTTTCATAACTCTTAATAGGTGATGATATGATCCTTAACTTTGCTCTTTTAGTCTAGCGATTGCCCGTGTAAGGAGGGAAGGAATGTTTATGCCTTGCTATACACCAAGTTATGTATCTTCCTTACTTTGTAGTCCATTATCTGGAATCTTCTTTGTTATAACTTTTTATAGAGTAATGATACATTGACAATCCACTTTTTTATACAACTCTTGAGATTGTTATTTTAATATTTTTTTATATCATTTAATTACAGACTTACTTTTTTATATATATTTATTTTTAAACTTATCATATCAAGAGTTGTATACAATTCTAAGAGTTGTATCCAATTCAGAGTTGTCAAACTATCATTTTTCGTTAACAAATGACATTTTGGAGGATTAAAATTGAGTACAAGTTTTTGTTCCTATTTCTATTCATCTCCAAACAGATTTCTTGCCACAGTTACTATTTTTGTATTTATTGGTGTTTAAGCCTTAAAATGACAAATTCAAATGTTTGAACCGCTACACAAGCGGGCCTTTAATCTTACTTATTATATATTGTTATCTTAATCTAGTAAACAATTTAAGGATACCTACACCTACATATGGATCCATTCCACTTACAATTTTGCTTTTGAGCTACACATATACAATGTCAATATCCAACTTTTTGAAGAAAAAAAATACTTAAAGGACTTTTTGGCTCAAACATACATTTTCTGTTTTTATTTAGTACATTTACAAGAATAACATTTTGGTTTCTGTTTCTAGTTTCTTTAAAAGCATAAAATCTGTTGACCCTCAGCCACTTTATTCAATCATAGTTCCCGTATTCACACGATCATTCACACCAACACCACCACATTTTAAATGAAGGAAATTATTTAATATGTTATATTGAATACTCTTTAATCTTTAATCAGTATTTGTAAATTGCTAGTAAACTAAATCTTTTCTGTTTTACATCAACTAAGCATCGCTGCACAAATTCCATTTAATCAATAGTGAATAATAAAGTAAGTTACGCGCTTGAAAAAAAAGTTTAAACCCTAAACTTAATTGAGAACAGTGAGATAAAGTTTTTATATAATAAAAGAGTCAAAAGTTATATAAGTAACTAATAATTATTAGGCTTATGCTCCTTAACAAATATCTTTTTGCTTCCATATTTTTGAAAAAGACTATTTTACCCATTTAAAAATGACTTATGGATAATTGTTCTTTCTCGAATATTTCTGGAACATATTTTTTGGAATACATTTTATTAATTCTTGGTTTACCAATTCAAAAATAAAACTTTTTATTCCATAAAGAATATTTTGAAATGATTTTTTATCTACTGGATTTCTTATTATGAAAACATCATTTGCTTACGAAATTCCTATTCCAGAAACACTTATTGCTTAGGAAACCCTTATTCCAAAATCACCCACAGTTATTTCAAATGTAGGGGTGCAGAAAGAAAAATGTTACATTGGGACTAGTAAAATATTCCCGTAACACACTCAACAACGTTGTTGAACTCCGTAATAAATCTCTGGTCCACGCCACTCCGCATCAATGGTGGAAAGAAGAGCCACCCGGCGGTGGCGATCACAAACCCAACAGTAATGGGCCCGGTGACGGCCCAATGCAGTCTGCATTTACGGCCCAACAACTTCGTCGCACCAAACTCCGCAACCACGCAAACCCCGTGGAGCAAAAAGAAGCACGTAACCTCCCACGTGGGAGCCACACGTGTGACGTAGTAGAATATAAGTTCGTGCATCAACCCAGACACCAAGAAAGTGGCCATGACGCCACACACCAAGGCCCACTGGGGGCCCAATAGTGAATTTGACAATAATGATCTGACAGGATTATATACGGTGCGTCGCAGCGTATGCGTTACTATGAGGTTCCACCTTCTCCCCCAGAAATCACGCAACGAGGTCGAGAGATAAGGTTCATCGGACGGTAACTGTAGCTGAACGCGGAACGCGGCGTGGACGAGAATGTTGCAGAGTCCTATGATAATATCCAATAGAAGATACACGAGGGTGCAATAGAGGCTTAGAAGAAGTGTGGGGTGAAGTTTTTGGTTGATGGGTATGAGAAGGAGTGCAAAAAGCAAGACCTTGATTGGGAGAAAAATGGGGTGAAATTTGAGTTTGGTGTGTGGTTTTAGGGTTTGTGTGATTGGGAAGCATGCAGAGGAGAGGAAGTGAAGGAGGGAGATGGAGTTTGAAGAGAGAGGGCCCAAATGGAAAGTGAAGAGAAGAAGTTTGGAGTTGGTGAGGAAAGTGATGAAGAAGGCAGTGACACCAGTTGGAAGAACAGAGGAGAGTTGAAGAGGGAGAATGGAGAATTGGTACAACACAGGTGAGAGAGACACAAATCTCAACATTCCTTTGGGTAACTTTGATGAAATGAAATAGCAGTAACACAGTGAGATCAGCACTGAAACCCATACCTTTATCAAGCTCTTCATTTCTCCTTCCATTTCCACACATTTACCTCTTCCCATATTCATCTTCTTTCCTCAATTCTAACCTCAGTGTCACAATGCTTCTTTAAATTGGAATGTCATTTTTAATTTCCAGCATTTGGATAAAAGTTTATTTACAAATTATCTTTTTTTTTCTCATCCATTGAATTTTTGAACTATTAATAAATTTTTCAATCTTAATTTAGTGTAAAGATGTTTTAATAACAGCTTTATGAAGTAAAATGAGTTATTTTCAAATTAGATGACTAAGAAATAATGTATAAATTTAACAGAGACTAAAATTTCACTTTTAGATTTGGATGAATTAAAATATTTTTAATAACTAAATACTATAATAATGTGAAAAATGATTGTTTAAAGAAAAAAATGAAATTTTGATAAACAATTCCAATTCTCCAACTACTGTCCTGTATACGAATCAATTACAAGCAAAGGAAGAACTTCCATAAGATAAAAAGTAGACTGGTATATTATGTACTGCGAAAAAGAATATATTTTATGCAAGCTTTTTTACAAAAAGAATAAAAGAGTGTTCAAAATAAAGTCTGAACAAAAACTAGGTAAAACTCAATGATTTCCTAATATCAAAATTGTTAGTTAATCTTAAGCTATTCAGAGATTTCTTCCCTTCATCAGTGTATGTACTGCGAGGGACATGATTCTGCAAAAAGAAGAGAAGAAAAACTAAATAACTACTCTTCGAGCCAACCACACGAATGTTTGCTTGCATATTCATAGTTAGGAGCAGCAGCAAAACCATGCAATCCACCACCATATCCAAAATTGACGCTTTTACTGAATGTACGAGGTTCAGAACCCAAAGAACTTATATTCAGTGGAATGGGTTGAGTGTCGTCAGCTACTCCATTACATATTTTATTTACAGCATGCCTTTTGGCTGGTGAGATCACAGCTACCGCTGTGATATTTTCTTCAATATGTTTTCTCTTCCTTCGTGACTTCCCAGGCATGCCCTTCCAACATTCGTCAACATTGTAACTTAAGCTTCTTTTCTGAACATTACCACTTACAGATGCTTGATCTTCTTGGTCATGAGTTAACTTTGAATTGTCAGCATAAGTTCCAGAGGTAGCATGAACAGCAGCAGCCAATGTGTCATGCTCGTTGCACATATGATCATAGTCTTGGGCTATGACTCTGTGTTTAGTAGTCCAGTCAGAGCGGCTCCAAAGAGAGAGTCTGGGTGGCCTTACATTCCTTTTATCCATTTGTCTGTCATTTACATGAACTGATCCAGGTACATAAATTGACTGCGTAAAAAGGGCAGGAACAAGAAAAAAGGAAATAGTGCTGTTAGGTTAAGATGCATCCATGAAAGAATAACTTTAATAGACAATAAAAGTGCAATATACACGGTGGGGATCTACTTAGTCTTGGGGTTAAGGCTTGATACAGTTTGATCAAACCATTTAATCACTCTTACAAGCAACGAACATCATAAATTCAATTCGGATTTAAAGTTTTATGGAAGGTAGATCCAGCCCATAAATTTCCATATAATCTAAATTTGATAAAAGCTTTATAGAATTACTTTAAATTATGATATGCTTTTAAGATATACACGTATTTCATAATAAGAGTGATTTGCTGAAAGATACTTTAAATTATGAACTACTTTATAGATTCTTATAAATTCCTATTTGGTCTTCAATTTGACATGCATGATCATCAAGTATTGTGACACGATTCGATGGTTAGATCGGGTAAATGTGCCTTTTACAAAAGAGCAATTCATTATAAGCAGATCCCCATCTCGTGAGTGAGTGCATGCAGGTAGACAGAGAGACTAACCGTGTCTGATGGAAAATTCTCATCCTCCCATATAAGATCATACAGTGATAGTTTTTTATTGAGCCTGTATGACAAGCAAGAAACAATGGTGAAAAGGCAGAAAAACTTCAACAATGTCAGTGACAGTTCTAGGGTAGACGATTGAGAAAGGGTCTTACCTCTCTATCTCTGGGTCTACTATAAGAATTAGGAGCTTTGGTTTAAACTCAAGAGCCTTATCTATAAACTTGTTAGCCAATGCTTTATGACCAAGGGGAGGAGGGGTGAGACCAATGATCTGGTACAGAAGCAAAAATAAAAAATTAGAAGTGCATTCGTTTCGAGATATCCATGCACATCTTAACCATGCAATTGAAATTTTCTTACCAACTGTGACCCTGAGGGTAACTCGGTTTGTTGTACAGTCATCCAATCACTCCTTTCAGAACTAAATTCATTCTGTTATTGACAACAAAAGAATCATAAAAAAACTAAAAAGATAGTCAAAAGCAAAATCTTTAACTAAAGTATAATAACTTTAATTACTAAATTATGTGAAATTAGAATAAATCATTATAATCTAAACATTATTCTCCCAATAACCATGTATCTTCCATATTTAACTATCCAACACAAACCAGAATCTACCTTTGTTGGAAGTAAATCATATTTTCTGTACGAACATTTCTTCCCAGCCTCCTCAAGCCTTTTCTTCATAAGGATGCTAAAATCATTAGCACCACAGCTCAAGTCCACAATCTGAACATCATTAACTATGTATATCAGGTATTTAACTTCAACAATCAGAAATAGAATAAAAATGTCACGAATGGTCATCCACCAGACAGAAAATTTCACGAGGAAAATCAGATAATTTTGTTTTGTGAAAATTGCATATAAAGAAAATTCAAGCATACACTCAAGAAATTTATTGTAAAAACAGGTTTCAAGTATATTGCCTAAAATTCATTAAAAGAAAATCAGCATGGAATTCAACAAAGATCTTTGCAAAACAAGTGAGACCAATAACAATGATAAGAGAGAGAATTGTCAAAGACAGCAAGATTTAGTTCCCTTAAATCATTGACTAAAAAATTTAAACAAAGTTTTCCTACATATCTGTCAAGAAACTAGGAACTACAGATTGGTACAATGCCAAATCAATTATTATCTTCACTCGGGTTCAGATAATAAAAAGGTCAACTACTGACAATTTATGCTACTAATGGAGATGTGATATTTAAAATAAGTGCACAAGTACAGGAGGGCCTACCGTATCACCATTCTGAGCAAACCACTGAAGTTTATCTGCGATCTGCATAAGTAAAGATCATTCTTTGAGCAATGCTTGAAGGATGTATGATTGATTATTTAAGAAAGTAATACAGTAATAATGAGAAAGAGAAGAAAAGAATAACCGTGAGAACTGAAAATGAAATAATGCATTACTTGCTTGAAGTACATATGTTGTTGGTCTTTATACAGAAGTAGCTTGCTCTTACATGCTTTGCTAACTATATTTACTATACCATAGATATAATAACTTAAAGCTAGCATAACTGACCATGTGTTATTAGCAGCAACTTTGAAAACTAGATTATATATCTAACTAACAGTTCGGTATAACTGGCTGGCTTCAGTTAGACAGTTACAAAATGCTGACTAGGCACCTACAACAGTTTGTACTTTCAAGTTGCAACAACTATCATAGCATATACTATCAATTATTAACATGGATACATAGGTAGCATGCAAACTAAATTTAATTGGCATGAAAACAATGAATATGACGTAGGCTTAAACACAATAAAAAAGTATGGTCACACGATGTTCCTTTGCTAACCCTTTCTTTTATAAGGAAATCATTACGTATAGTGACTGCGAAACTCAAATGCATGTAAATATAAAGGGATATAATTATAAAGGTAACCAGTGGCCACCTCCTAGATTGGTTAGGCTTTGGCATAAGTACTTACTTAACACCAACAGCTCCCCCCTCATAAGAACACATCACATTTTCCTAATTATTGATCACATTTCCGCAACCATTAAACCGAACACACATCTACCTGACTGTATCGGGTCTCTCTAAGGTGGTGTTTACCCAAATATTTTAGGCTTCTCTTCTCCTTAAAAGGAGAAATTGGACAAAACACATCTAAAAGCTTATTACGTAAAAGTAAAAGGAAAAAAAAATAGTTTTTCCATAAAAGCTTGGAGAATGAGTTTCTACAAATAACTGCATAAGCCAACCTGTTTCCTATCCCTGTACATACTGCCGGGCTTCTATTTTGCTTTAACAAAACAGGAGAGGCTTACTTTACTATTTATCCTATTCGTAATAATATCTGCCTCTACTTGAAGCCTATAGTCAATGCTCAAAGGGCAGTTCAAAAATCAATAATATGCTTCTTACAGAAAAGAGGATATAAAAGCTAGACATCATATATCGCCAACTCAACAATACCTAAAGACTTAAAAATAGAAAAATATAATAGAAGAAAGAGTATAAATGGTACATAAATTCAATTAAGTTTGTAGAACAGAAGGAGATAAAGTTAAGTAGAAATATAAGTAGGTACCCCTTCCAACTTTTCCACATGTGTAAATTGGCGATCATACGATGTATAGCAGTTACCATATAGAATGGGTGCAAGATATATTTTCAGCTCATCCTACAGGAAATTCACTGAATGAAGTTGAGATTACAGATTACTAAATTGAAAAATCTCAAAAAAAAAATGAAAATCTTGACCATGGTCAATTTTGTACAATAACAGGAACATTGGCAATACATCAAATTTCAAAGCTAATGCTCAAAAGCCTATCTTACCATGTCATGAATGAAATTGTAATATAATAAGATCAATTAGTTTTAAGCTTTTAATCAAGTTTTAACAGCACAACCTCTCAATGACAAAAAGCAGACCTACAATTTTGCTGATTTATCTACATCTCTGAATAAGTACTGAGCAAAGCCACCACCACAATGACAATGCAAAAAAGAACAATATATGAAATTTTCTCTCAGGTAACAAATACAAAGACACCATTCCTTAATCAATAGTCTTAGGGTAATGAAAGGTCAAACATTATGACCTTCTCCCATGACTCTGGTCAATGGCTTAGATAAAAAAACTCACCTATCACATTCTATCAAAAACAAATGCTCAGAATCAAACACGTACATGGTACTCCCACCGGCTATAGACACGTAGACTCACTTTCGCTTTACATCAATATGTGTCAATCATTACTATAACATGCCTATAAACTAACATTCCTTTTTCAACTGCAATAAAATAATAATAATAATAAATAAATAAAATAAAATAATTTAAAAAGAAAAGCACTAAGCACCTTCCACTTAAATATGTGTTTCAGAACATCAGGATCACAAACAGCTTCCGCGTCCTGAATGCTGCACCCACTCTCGAGCATCCTTATAGCTGTTCGAACGGACTGTACATAAAGAACAACAAAATTAATAATCTTACCGGAAATTCCTGAGTGGGAAACCATAGCAATAAACGTATAAAGTTGTGTACATTGACTGAATCTTCCAATTTCTCCGTTGTAATGGTCTTCTCCACAACACTTCTCATCGATTGACTATGAGTAGAAGCAAATGTGTGCTTTTCTAAGACATTCTCCAACGTAATGGATGAACTGGCTTCTTTAAATAAATCCAACAAACTACAATGGAGGAAAACATCTTTATGTAAACAAGTTCTTAACATTATCTTAATGACAGCTTCAGCTCTCAAGTTTCAAACAAGAAGGCAAGAGAATTCTCAGTGTCAAACACTAGTATTAATTTTCCATATCATCATCATATTTAGAAAATAAGACAGATTTACCTCTTTTCCGAATCAGCATCCAGTGGAGGCAAATCAATACTCAACTTTCCAATAGGCATAGTATTCAACTTATTTATCTGATTGTCACGCTCAATTTGCTCCAAACCCTCATTCTCTGTTTGCTGGTTATATTTTTGCTCAGTGTCAGGAATTTCAAATTTCTTCAAGATTGACATCTTATTTTCAGTCAAACACCTTGATGTTTCTTTTGATTTTGGCTTTTTTGACATATTTGAACTGGAAATCTTCTTATTAGATGGCTTCTTCGCAGTCAATTTAGATCCTTTTGAAGTGCTTTTGCCAGCTGAGCTATCTGAGTCAATATTTTTCTTCAACATAACCCTCTTTTTAGTTGAAGGCTTTTTCTGCTCAATAGTACTATCAATTTTTTGAGCAGTAGCTTTCATTTTGGGGAATTTTATATGACTTCTTACAGGAGTCCCAAGTTTAGGATCAATTTCATGATTTCTGGTCAATGTAAACGTAAAACATAGTTACATCAAGTATTAACAAGTACAAATTGAAAAACTAAAGAATCCATAACACTTACAAGCAATATATAAGAATGCGGTTCTTTGGTAGAAGACCTTCCCAAGCCCTTAGTATATCACTTTTGTCAGCAGTAAATTCTCTGAAAAAAGTAATTTGAGAATCAACCCTCTAGACACTGTCAATTAGAATTATAAAAATGAAGACAAGAAACACGTAATAAAATAGGACAAACCTTGGCAAACATTTACGATGATATGCCTTTGGACAACGCCTACAAACAGCAAACTGCAACTCAGGATCCATCATATTTTCCAATCCTTTACAGACACAACAATAATGAAGGGGGCAAGTAAAAGGATTCCCATCAGCAATATTGCTCTCAAATTCCTTTGTGACTTGCTTGACTACATCGGGAAGTAATTTTGCAACACAATGTGGATGATAAAAACGGTCACAGGTTCCAGAAGCACATTTAAAAACCTGAAAGGAGAATTCCCAAAAACTTAGTTCCATGTATTACAGGAAGCTCCAGAACAACCCCCTTGTTTCCAAGGTTTGTTGGTGTTTTAATAAATCAATCATAATTAGTGCAAGATAGAACAGATATTGAAGCAGGAGAAGTGTTTGACTATGAAATTCACATGAATGCATGGTGTGAGAAGAGGAATAGATAAAATACTATTCATGTCAAGGTTAGTTTTCATAAATTGTCAACATTGTGAGGAAATGACAGACCTGTCAGCATCCCTTAATAAGATTACTTTTGGGGTTGGGTAATACAAAAAAGTTGCTTTATTTGTTGAAGAAAAAAGGGGGGAAATGTAAGATTCAAAGGGCATGCTTGATTTTGAATTTGGATCTCAATTCTACTACAATGGCTAAAAAAGTC